>Ga0206942_1073_pt1 | contig 31452 bp, 28 predicted proteins | sample Alteio_BWOrgHeat_6_FD_153253 | JGI IMG/M metagenome (GOLD analysis project Ga0206942, IMG submission 153253) | Enriched cells from forest soil in Barre Woods Harvard Forest LTER site, Petersham, Massachusetts, United States -... | ecosystem: Environmental > Terrestrial > Soil > Temperate forest > O... | reverse complement strand
TACTTTCGATCGTGCTGATGTCCAGTGAACTTTGCCGTTCGATCTTGTACATCTCAAGTTGGGTATTTTGTGCCATCCGGAATTTGGCGCGGTAATAGGATACAAAGTTTCCGATCAATGTCGGGGCCAGGAACGACATACCCAACACGATGGAAGTCTGAACCAACGCATGAAATGTGCTGGTTCCTTGCTTTATTCCAATGATCTCGTCCACAATTGCTGAGAAACTGCTGAACTGGAGATAAACGATGGCGCCCTGGAAGAAATTTAATACAATGAGAAGCAATAGCATGCCGCGGTTGGTTTGCCAGGCAAACGCAATGCACTTGATGGCAATGACAAACATGTTCTTGCTGTTCTTCATGAAATCAAGGCAATAAGTTAGTAAAAACGGGATTTGTTTCTCCCAACGCTCGTTTCACTACATTAATTCCACAACTCAATTCAAAGTCATTGGTAGGGTTGAATCCTCGACCCACCTTTGTGCCGTTGTATGAACAAAATCAACTTTATGAAAACCCTTATTCAACGATTCTTCCTTTTTCAGATCATGATTCTGGCGCCCTATTTTCTTTCCGCCCAGATTGAAATCACCAGTTCCAACAAAACCTCAAGGGTTACCTTCAGCCACAACGGCTTTTCCAATTTCAACGTGGAGATGCGCGGCAAAATTGAATTGACCGATGATGATAAAGATATCAAAAGCATGTCTGAAGATGGCTATTTGGAAATCACGAAAGTTACGTTCGGCAGCAGGCGCTCGATTGTGATCACGCCCTCTGAAAACGGAGTGAAGCGGGAATATTATGAAGGCCGCGAAAAAACGGATTTTGAAAAGGAAGGAAGACAATGGCTCGGTGAAATCCTGCCCGAGCTGGTGCGCAGTACCACCATAGCAGCCGACAGCCGGGTGAACCGGTTCTTTAAACAGGGAGGCACAACTGCGGTACTTAATGAAATCAAAAAGTTAGACAGCGATCATGTGAAGGCGGCTTATGCCAATTTGCTGATGAAACAAAACGTTGCCACAAAAGATTATTCGCAAATTATTAGGGACGTCACCTCCGCCATGACGTCGGATCACTATAAGACTGAATTTCTAAGCGGAGGCATGGATAAATTTTTGCAATCGAAAGAGGCAACCGATGCGGTGTTTGCTGCCAGCGGAAAAATGGAGTCCGATCATTACAAAACCCAGGTGATAAAAGGGGCGCTTGAAAAACAGACGCCATCATTAGACGGAATAAAATCAATTATGCTGGCTACCGGAAAAATGGAATCTGACCATTACAAAACGGAAGTGCTAACCGCCCTGTTGGAAAAAGATAACCTCAGCGATGCGGTGGTGAGCGAAATGATCCAGGCCACCAAAAGTTTAGAGTCCGATCATTACCGTACGCAAGTGCTTACTAAAGCACTGAGTAAAGAAGGGCTTTCGCCCGTTTCCTTTCAGAGGGTGTTAGAGTCAGTAAAAGACATGGATTCCGACCATTACAAGACTCAGGTTTTAACAACACTCCTGAATAATAAACTCTCCAATGAATTGGCGCTTCTATTAATCGATCTAAGCAACGCCATCGGCAGCGATCATTATAAAACGATTGTGCTGACTGCAATGCTCAAAAAACAAGAACTCACGGATGAGGCATTCAAAAAATTAGTGTTGCAAGGCAGCCAATGTGAGAGTGATCATTATGCCACACAGATCCTCACGGCGGCATTACAAGCGCCTAATTCTTCCAACGCACGTGTTCTTGCCGTCTTGAGTTCCGTGACGAACCTTGACTCCGATTTTTACATTACTGAAGTGTTGACCAAAGCAGCGTCCAAAGTAAGGAACGATGCTTCCCTGAAGGAAGCATATCGCACCGCTGCTAAAAAAATCAACTCTACGACTTACTACGGGCAAGCTTTGCGCGCAATTGATTAACCAACCTGCTCCCTTCTCCTCCGGAGAAGGGCGGGGATGGGGTTACCTATCGCGAAACAATCGTCGATTAAGTTGACAATGTTGTTAAGTAAAGCCCTTTCTTTTAACCTCACCTCATTCCTCTCTAAAGGAGAGGATGTTAGCAGAGTTTTACTTACTGACATCGGACTTAATTTGAGTGAAATCGGCTCCCTCCTCGCCTTCGCGAGTCGCTTTGGCGTAGCAAGGTGGAGAACGGCTGGGGATGAGGTAAAAATAAGTAGCTTCGCTTTATGTTGTCAGCAGAACCGATCCTGAAAAATTTTGTGAGAAAACTTATTCTTATCACGGCCATCTGCACCCCGCTTGGCGTACTTTTTCTGATGTACCTGCATTTCAGTGCATCCGGCAAGTTGCCTTCCATCGTCGAAAAATATGAACATTATATATTGAGTATCCTGATCATTAACCTTTGTGGCGTAACCGCTTATTTTATCGATCGGTGGCTGGACAGCAAAATTTCATGGCGCGAGGCGTTTCTCTCCCGATTTCTGGGCGGTCTTGCGGCTAACATGATCGTCATTGTGTCCCTCGCGTTGACACTGATCCTCAACCTGATGACCGTCTTTAAAGAGGATAGTGTGAAGATTGTGATCCTTCTTACTGTTTCGATTTTTATTTATGAGATCATTTACGGCTGGTTTTACTCCTACCGATTCTACGCCCATACCCAGGTGGAACGTTTGCGCCTCGAGCGGTGGCAGTTGGAGCTTCAGTTTGAATCGCTGAAAAGCCAGATCAGTCCGCATTTTTTGTTTAATTGTCTCAATACGATTTCCTCTTTATTATACAAGGACGTTTCGCTCGCAGAAGAGTTCATCCGTCGGATGGCCGATACTTTTCAATATGTATTGAGCAACCAAAAAAGGAAATTCGTTTCCCTGAAAGAAGAAATCGAATTTGTAAAATCGTATTACTATCTGTTGCGCGTTCGGTTTGAGAACAACCTCAAACTGGAAATCAATGTTCCAAGAAATTTAATGGATAGTCCGATGCCGCCACTGACACTTCAACTATTAGTAGAAAATGCAGTCAAGCACAACGAGATTTCAAAGGAGAAACAATTGATGGTGTATATTACGGCTAAGGATAACACGCACCTCATTGTTACCAATACCAAAACTACCGGTACACTGAAGCCAGCCGGCTTTCAAATCGGACTCGATAACATTCGCAAGCGGTATGAATTCTTCACACAAGAACCTGTAGTCCTGAAGAACGAAGATCAGTTTTCCGTACAACTTCCCATTTTAAAACCAATTCCGGTGCGATGAAGAAGTTGTTTATCCATAATCCCATCTTCAGAATTTGCTCCGCGCCTGTTTTTGGCGTGCTGGTGTACCTGCTGATTTTGTTAGTGAACAATAACCTGAAGGACCTTACCAAAATTTTCAGCAACCAGGAACTCTATGTGTGTATCGGACTGAGTTATCTTTCCTTAGAAAGTTTGAGGTTGTCCATTATTTTATTGAGTCGTGTTTTCAGGCTGATGCTTTTTCGGCAACGCGCGGTAATTCAGTCGTTGGCAAGTCTAATCATTTCGCTGTTGGTGGTCTATGCCGGGGTAGTTGCCTACTTTCATTGGATCGTCGGGTTTTCGGTGAGCAGCACGGAACTGCAAATTTTTCTCGTCATTTTTGGATTCACGGCTTTGCTGTACAATGTCTTGTACCTGAGCAATGAATATCTGTTCCGCGAAAACACACAACTGCTGGAACGGGAAAATAAATTGCGCGAAAAAGTAGAGGCTGATTTTGCTGCGTTCAAAAATGAAATCAACCCTGACCTGCTGTACGAAAGCATGGAAGCCATTCTGCAAACGTTGCACCATGATGTCCAGGGAGCCGAAGAACAAATTGATTTACTCGCCGGGATTTACCGCTACCAATTGATGAACCGGGATAAGGAGTTGGTAACGTTGTCCGATGAGCTGGGTGCGTTAAATAACTTAACCTCTCTTTTAAATTACCGGTATAATCAGCAAATTCATCTTTCATCAAAGCTTGATCCGCTTGATGAAGGTTACGTTGTACCGGGCTCACTGCTTTCGGCCATGGATGCCGTGGTTCGCAATACGTTGCTATCCGGTTTTGCTCCCTTGAAACTCAGGTTATATTTGGAAGACGATGGCTATCTGGTGCTTCAACACAAACTCAACGATAAATTAATCCGGCATGAAGATAGTCTTCAATCCTTTGCACGCATTCAGCGGGTGTACTCCTTTTTTAGCGACATTCCCTTTGTTCAGGTAAAGGCTTACGGCGAGAATTATATTAAATTTCCGATTATAAGAATTTCGGATAACGTCAAAGAAGCACTGGAGGCATGACTTCAATTTTAACGATGCGTGTGTTGATTGTTGAAGATGAGGTGCCGGCTGCCGAGAAACTGGAACGTTACCTCCAAAAATACAGCACCGGTATTTCTGTTATTGCTAAAATTGCTTCCGTGAAAGAAGCTGTCGCATGGCTTCAGTCCAGGCAAAATGAGATCGATCTTATTTTCATGGACATTCAACTTCTTGATGGTATCAGCTTCACTATTTTTCAGCAGGTTGAAATTGAAAAGCCTGTGATTTTCATTACAGCCTATAACGAGTTTGCCCTTGATGCGTTCAAAGTAAAGGGCATTGATTATTTATTGAAGCCGGTTTCGTTCAATGACCTTAGTTTGAGCTTACAAAAATTGGAGCAACTGCGGACGCAACTGACCTGGCGTGAAGAGAAACTTAAAATGGTAAAAGAGACTCTGGCAACATTACCGTCGAAAAATTACAAATCGCGGTTCATGGTTAAACTGGGTGACCATATCCGTTCCATTACTGTCGATCAGATCGGTCTTCTCTTTGCTGACGGCCGTGACGTCTATCTGATCACGAATGAAAACAAAAAATTCATTATTGATTATACGCTCGAAAGCCTGGAGGAATTGATTGATCCAAAACTATTTTTCCGTGCCAACCGATCCTATATCCTGAACATTCAGTTCATTCAGGATGTAGTGGTATATTCCAACAGTCGGCTAAAAATAATTCCAACCGTAAAATGGGATCAGGAGGTCATTGTCAGTCGTGAAAAGGTGGCCGAGTTCAAACTCTGGTTTGATGGGGCGAGGTAGAATTGGAGCCAACATTGGAAAGTTTCCTTATCTTCACTAACTGTTTCAAGATTTAAAAATGGCCAACGAAGAAATAGTGCATCGCTTTTATTCCGCATTCCAAAAACTGGACTATGCCACCATGCAGGATTGCTATGACGATGAAATAATTTTTCTGGATCCCGCCTTTGGATCATTGGAGAGTAGTGAGGCAAAGGCTATGTGGGAGATGCTCGCCAAGAACGCCAAAAACTTCTCGCTGGTCTATACTGATATCAAAGCCGTAGATGAAGAATATATCACTGGCAAATGGGTGGCTACCTACACCTTTTCGGCCACAGGCCGGAGGGTAGTGAACCGCATTAACGCCTACCTTCGAATACAAAACGGGAAAATTACCGAGCACACTGATTATTTTAATTTTTGGAAGTGGGCACGGCAGGCTTTCGGATTAAGCGGATGGTTGCTGGGCTGGAGCTCGTTTTTCCAAAGCCAGGTGCGGGCCAAGGCACTCGAGAACCTGAGAAAATTCATGAACAAGAACAACGTATCCGCCACCACACAGAGCCTCTCGTAAATTATTCCCTTACTCGTTCTGAATATTTGTTTTACATTTAATTCATCAAATCGGTTTTGGGAAAATATTGTCTCTCTTTTTTTTTAACGATGGCCTATCTCGGCAGCGCGGTAGGAGTATTCTCTTCGCTCTATTTGAATTTACATCGATCCTCCTTCCAGGAACTGGCGATCGAATCAAATTCAACCAATCAGGAAAAATTATTATTTACCGCTAAGGAATTTTCAACGATCCACTGGCTGGAGAAAGGTCGTGAGTTTGAGTGGAACGGAAAAATGTATGACGTTTCATCCATTGAAAAAACAAAAGAAGGGTATCAACTATATTGCGTGAATGATGAAGCTGAGGAGAGTTTTGTCGCCCTGTTCAATACCTGGAAGAAATCGAGTGCCCCGAACGGAAATCTGAAGTTTCAAATGCAGCCTCAGTTTTGCAATGCGCTTTCTTTTCTTTCGGAAGAACAAGTCCAAATGAATCGTATTTATTTCTCTTTGGCAAGTCCGAGCTATCATTCACCCGGCGATCGGGCTGATTCTCCACCACCCGAACTCACATCAGCATTCTTATTTTAAAACAATTCAGAAAAGCCTCGCCTTTTTCTGAATGAATCGTTGCTCATGGTCAACTGATCGTGAGACAAAAATTATTTAACCAGTTTTATATGACACTAAAATTATACGTAACATCCATATTATTTTTTCTTTCGCTGGCCCTTTTTGCACAGAATGAGTTGAGCGGAAAAATCAAGAACGCAAAGGACAATACGGGTTTACCGGGAGCATCCATCTATATTTCAGATCTTAATGTAGGCGTCATTAGTGATGCAGAAGGGAGCTATAAAATCCAATCGTTGCCCGCCGGCACTTTTCTGGTGGAGGTGAGCTTTGTTGGATTTGCTTCACAAGTACGGCGGTTGGCAATCAATGGTTCCACGACAGCCGATTTTGAGCTGACTGAATCACGTATTCAACTCAATGAAGTGATCGTAACAGGAGTAGCTTCCGCCACCGAAAAGCAAAAAAGTCCCATCAGCGTAACGACACTCAACTACGATGAGATTCTTGAAAAGGTATCCACGAATGTGATCGATGCGATCTCAAAAGTGCCGGGAGTCTCTGCCATGACCGATGGACAAAGTATTTCCAAACCGGTGATCCGTGGACTCGGCTACAACCGAGTCTTGACCATCAGCGACGGCGTTCAATTGGTGGATCAGGCCTGGTTTGACGAGTTCGGAATTGAAGCCGATCCCAATGCTGTAAACCGGTATGAGATTTTGAAAGGTCCCGGTTCACTGGCGTATGGATCGGATGCCATTTCAGGAGTGGTCAATCTTATTCCCGAAAAACCTTTGCCCGAAGGGCAAACCAAAGGCGAAGTGTTGATGAATTTCCAGACCAATAACGGATTGATCAATAACATGATCAATGTGGGCGGCACCAAAAATGGAATTTCATGGGGCGCGCGTGTTGACTACACGGCTGCTCACGCCTATCAAAATAAATACGATGGCTATGTTTTGAATTCCCAATTCAACAACTTCAACACCGACGGAAGATTGGGTATCCACCGCAAATGGGGCTACTCGCAAGTGCGCGCTACGTATTTTGACATGCACACCGGCATTGTGGATGGAACCCGGGATTCAACCAGCGGAACTTTAATGAGACAAGTTTCTTATCCCGATCTCAATGGAGGTGCACCCACGTATGTCATTCCAACCAAACAGGAACAAACCAGCTATCAACCTTTCACGATCAATCAACGGATTCAACACACCAAATTGATCTGGGATAACAGCATCGCGGTGGGCAGTGGGCGAATCACAGGCATATTTTCATGGCAGCGAAACCAACGTCAGGAAGCCAATGATCCAACAATTCCCAACACTCCGAATATTTATTACTACTCCAATGCGGCTACCTACGATGTACGTTATTTACTGCCTCAATTCAACGGGTTTAATGTTTCCGCGGGCGTAAACGGACTTTATCAAAATTCCCAAAGCCTCGGCACCTTGTTATTGATTCCTAATTATGATTTTTTTCAAATTGGCGGTTTCGCAATCGTTGATAAACAAATCGACAAACTTAATTTGAGTGGAGGCATCCGTTACACGACGAGAACATTCAACGGTCATGATCATTGGGTGGATTCAACCACACAAGCTCCATCAACGCCTAACGGCCCTAATTCATTTCATGAATTCACGGGCTTCAAAACCACGTTCAACGGAGTCTCTTTTAGTTTTGGAGGCGCATATAACATCTCGAACAATGTATTTGTGAAAGCCAATATTGCCCGTGGATGGCGTGCACCCAATGTTTCGGAAGCCGCCGCCAACGGGGTACATGACGGTACGGTAGTTTATGAGTTGGGCGATTCAAAACTTACTCCTGAAACCAGCCTGGAAGAAGATATTTCTTTTGGGGTTAACTCCCGAGAAGTGAGTTTTCAACTCGATTTGTTCAACAACAGCATCAACGATTTTATCTACGCTCAAGGATTAAAAAGCGTTCACGGTGGTGACTCCATCAACAATTCACTCAATGCAGCAGGCCTCGGCGCTGCACCCGTTTATAAGTTCACGCAGGGAAAGGCGCAATTGTATGGAGGTGAAGTTGGGTTCAACCTTCACCCAAGCGCGGCCCGATGGTTTGAATTCAATTCCACACTCAGTATGGTTTATGGCGGGCTCAAAGATGTGCCCGACTCGGTCAAATATTTGCCGTTTGTTCCTCCTACCAGGATCACGGCCGATATCCGTTTTAATGTCAAAACCAACGGGCAAGGGTTGAAGAATGCTTTCATCCGGTTCGGGATGCTCGATTGCTTTCAGCAAAGTAAGGTTTATCAGCAATTTGCAATCTACAATGGGTTGAATACGGCGTTGACACCCTACGAATACCGCGCCAGCAAATCCCCGACGCAAGGTTATATATTGTTCAATGCCTCGGTGGGGGGCGACATCACATCAGAAGGCAAAACACTTTGCCGGATTTTCATCACCTGCAATAATGTTTTCGATACACCTTACATGGACTACATGAGCCGGTTTAAATACAATCCGGTGAATTACACGACAGGACGGGTAGGTGTTTTCAACATGGGGCGAAATTTCAGTTTCAAAGTGGTTATTCCAATTAATTTTAAACGTTGATCTTCCAATGGATCGAGAGACGGAGCCTTAGGGCTCCGTTTTTTTGTCTATGACAGTCAAAAAATGCAACCCTTGCCGTCCATTCAGCGTCTAATCTCAAAAATTAACTTTCAGTCCATGCAACCTTTACCAGGTGTATGGAATCCTTTAGTCATTAAAACTAAAATCCCATGAAAAAATTAGTCACCCTTTTATTCCTCCTGGTTTCCGGCTTTGCGTTTGCACAGAACAAAGAAACCAGAAACGTTGGCACATTTACGAAACTCTCTTTCCGGATTCCGGGAAAATTAATCCTGAAACAAGGTAGTCCGCAAAGTGTCGTGCTGGAGGGCGACAAAGAAACACTTTCAAAAATTGAAACGGAGGTGGATGGCGGCCGTCTTACCATTGGCCGTGAGAACCACCGCTGGATGGATTGGAACTGGCGCGATGAAAAAAAGATTACCGCTTATGTTACGGTGAGCAATATTGAAGCCCTCAGCGTAAGCGGCTCTGGCGATCTGGTGGGCGATGGCAAATTCTCCACCGGTGACTTGGACCTGAAAGTGAGCGGTTCCGGCTCGCTCAACATTGAAGTCGATGCTAAAGGACAGTTAGAAGCAGATGTTTCCGGTAGTGGTGACCTCTCGATCAAAGGCTCAAGTCAGAGTTTGGAGAGTTCTGTGAGTGGATCGGGGAAAGTTAGCGTAACGGCATCTATTTCAGGCAAGGCTGACATTAGTGTTTCCGGCTCTGGAAAAGTTTCAGCGAGCGGCACCGCGCAACAAATCAAAGCGACCATTAGCGGATCGGGGAAGGTACTGGCTGCGGATCTTGAAGTTTCGAAATGCGAAGTCCGTATTTCCGGTTCCGGGGATGTAGAGATCAATGTGAAAGATGCCCTTGAAGCCAACATCTCAGGAAGTGGAAGTGTGACGTACAAAGGCAACCCAAGCCAGGTGAACAGTCACGCTTCAGGAAGCGGGCACGTGAGAAAAATGTAAACTTTTTTCGACCCAATCGTACAGATTACAAATTCAATCCCGATAGCTATCGGGATTGAATTTGTAATTTTTTTTTACCTTTAAAGAAGGATCGATCAAATCTCCCAAACCGATTTATGAGAGTACGTTACTTTCTGTTCCTATTATTGACAAGTTCGACTGGTTTTGCTCAAGGAGCAAAGGACTACTTTTTTCCATCACCCGGTAAAAATGTGATGGTCTTTGGGGTGCCGGAAGTAAAAAACATGCCTAAAAACGAAATGAAAACCCGTGTCTATTTTCAGAACAGAGGCGATAGCTCAATTATTACCACGCTATATTACGACCATCAGGTTTTAAAAGATAGCTGGGAACAAGTAGTCTATATAACCGAGTCGGAAATATCGGTAATCCAAGAAAAGTCAAATAAGTCAAATGCAGTTCAAACTTTTGCTACGGGCGAATTTATTATTTTTAAAATGCCATCACCAAATGGAAAGACGGAGTGGACTCACCCGGGGCAGTCGGGTGAGACATTTGTAGCAGAATATTCAACGATTGAAATTGACGGAGCAACAAAGAAAGCCGTAAAAGTCACCACCAGTCAAAAAAGAAAACGCACTGGAAAACTCATTGATTACTTCATAGAAGGCATTGGTCGTTATCAACGGACCTCTGAGGCAGGGGCTATCGTTGAAATTTTGGAAGATCAAAAATATGATCCTCATCTACCAAAATGAGTCTTCGATTTCAAGTTTCAACACTTAACTTTGATTGACAAAAAAGAAGGGCGTGCACCTCTGCACGCCCTAACCCCAAAAAACCATCCCGCCCGGGAGCGGGATTTACCAAACCACACAAACCAACACTCTTAATCTACATCTATTTTAATTCGCTAATTCAATTTGATCGGTGTTGACGAATTCAAACTCGACCTCATTTTTCATATCAACGAAAATTATCGAGTCCTTGTTCACTTTACCAGATAAAATTTGTTTAGAAAGTTCATTTAGTAATTCACGTTGCATCACCCGTTTTAAGGGACGAGCGCCAAATTGAGGATCAAAACCCAGTTTGGCCAGCCTGTCTAATGCCGTGTCTGAAATTTCCAACTTAATACCACTTTCTGCTAAACGATTTTTCACCAGCTCAAATTGAATCCGCACAATCTTTCGGATATCTTTCTTGCTTAATGGACGGAACATGATGATCTCATCAATACGGTTGATAAATTCAGGTCTGACTGACCTTCTCAGAACAGCCAACACTTCCTCCTTCGTGCTTTCAATCACCTCAAAATAATTCTCGTCCGTCAGTTTTTCAAAATTCTCCTGAATGATTTGAGAACCGATGTTGGTAGTCATAATGATGATTGTGTTTTTAAAATTGGCAACCCGGCCCTTGTTATCGGTAAGCCTTCCATCATCCAATACCTGAAGCAAAATGTTGAACACGTCAGGATGAGCTTTTTCAATTTCATCCAGCAAGATTACAGAGTATGGTTTTCTGCGAACAGCCTCGGTCAACTGACCGCCCTCATCATAGCCTACATAGCCCGGAGGTGCACCAACTAACCGACTCACGCTGTGACTTTCCTGATATTCACTCATATCAATGCGGACCATAGCATTTTCATCATTGAAAAGATATTCTGCCAACGCTTTGCTCAATTCGGTTTTTCCCACGCCTGTCGTGCCCATGAAGATAAACGAACCAATCGGCCTCTTTGGATCTTGCAGCCCCGCACGGCTTCTGCGCACAGCATCGCTCAAGGCCTGTATCGCCTCCTCCTGCCCCGCAACACGCTTGCCCAACTCATCTTCAAGATGTAATAATTTTACACGTTCACTTTGAAGCATTTTTGAAACAGGAATACCCGTCCACTTGGCTACCACTTCAGCAATATCTTCGCTGTCCACCTCCTCTTTCAAGAGAGGATGGCCAGCTTGCATTTCTTTCATCTTTAATTGAAGCTCTTTCAAATTCTTTTCAGCCTCTCCGGTCTTTCCATATCGGATCTCCGCTACCTTTCCATAGTCGCCTGATTTCTCGGCCTGTTCGGCTTCAAATTTCAGCCGGTCAATATTTTCCTTTTCCTTCCGGATTCCGTTAATGATGTTCTTTTCACTATCCCATTTTGCCTTCAACGAATTGCGTTCTTCGGAACGATCTGCAATTTCTTTGCTAAGCAAGGATTCTTTCTCCTTATCTTTTTCCCTACGAATTGCCTCTCTCTCAATTTCCAATTGCATGATCTTACGGTTAAATTCATCCAATTCTTCCGGCAATGAATCCATTTCCAATCTCAACTTGGCGGCTGCTTCGTCCATTAAGTCAATGGCCTTATCAGGAAGAAATCGGTCGCTGATGTAACGACTCGATAATTCAACCGCTGAAATCACAGCATCGTCCTTGATCCTTACTCCGTGATGCAGTTCATATTTATCTTTAATACCCCGCAAAATAGAAATAGAGTCCTCCACGTTAGGTTCATCCACGGTGACCGTTTGAAACCTACGCTCCAGGGCCTTGTCTTTTTCAATGTGCTTCTGGTATTCCTTTAATGTAGTTGCACCGATGGCATGAAGTTCTCCACGGGCCAAAGCAGGCTTCAACAAATTGGCGGCATCCATGGCACCTTCTCCCCCGCCTGCACCAATGAGTGTATGAATTTCGTCAATAAACAAAATGATCTCTCCATTGGAATCCGTCACTTCCTTGATCACCGCCTTGAGACGTTCTTCAAATTCACCTTTGTATTTTGCTCCCGCAACCAGCAAACCCATGTCGAGGGAAACGAGAATCTTACTTTTCAAATTTTCGGGCACATCGCCATTCACAATGCGCTGCGCCATTCCTTCCACAATCGCAGTTTTACCCACACCGGGTTCGCCAATAAGGATTGGATTGTTTTTCGTTCTTCGCGAAAGGATTTGCAGCACGCGTCGTATTTCTTCATCACGACCAATAACCGGATCAACTTTCCCTTTTTTGGCCAGCTCGTTTAAGTTCTTAGAATAACGCTCTAATGACTTATATTTTCCTTCCGCATTTTGATCGGTAACACGTGTCCCTCCACGCAATTCTTTAATCGCTTTGATTAAACCACTTCTTTCGAAGCCAACATCCTTCATCAACGATGAAGTTTTGTCTTTGCTGGAAAGCAAAGCCAAAAATAGGTGTTCAATAGAAACATACTCATCTTTCAATTCGCGCAATTCTTTTTCAGCATTTTGTAAAACCAAATTTGCCGCCTGTGACAAATACGCCTGCTGTCCGGAAACTTTAGGATAGGAATTGACAAGTTCTTCCAACTTGGTTTTGAGAATACTATCGTTGATGTTTAATTTTTTAAAAATAAAAGAGGTAACATTCTCATCCGTTTCAAGGATTGCCTTTAACAAATGCCCTGGTTCAATAGCCTGTTGCTGATTGCTTGTAGCAAGGCTGGCCGCTTTTTGCAAAGCCTCCTGGGATTTTATGGTGAATTTTTCGAAGTTCATTTCTTTTCAATCTTGCATCGATTGGATCAAAAGATTATCCATTTTGTATAAAGAACAAATTCCAGGAAATATTGTCTCAATAAATCAATATTTATATTCCAAACCAGTCAAATTGACTGGAAATGATTAAATTAGAAAATGAAGTCACACAAAATAAATCATCGACTGAGAACCATATGCTGAAACAGAGCAAACCAAAAAGCCGTCCAATATTGATTGAAGTAGCGTGGGAAGTGTGTAATCAAGTGGGGGGAATTTATACCGTGATCCGGTCAAAGGCCCCCGCGATGATGAAAAACCATAGCGGCAACTTTTGTATGGTCGGACCTTACGTCAGCAAGAATATTCATGCCGAGATTGAACCGCTCACTGATTTAGAAGATATTTTTGGCCAGGCTGCCGCAAACCTGAGAAAGAAAGGATATGATGTAATTTATGCGGAATGGCTTATAACCGGTAAACCACGGGTCGTACTCATCAATCCCGTGATCGAAGAGAAAGCGCTTAACGTTGTAAAATATTTACTGTGGAAAAATCACGCAATTACAACCCCTACAGGAAATGTGTTGATCGACCAGGTCATTGCCTTTGCCTTTCTCACAAAGATTTTTTTTGATGAGCTTATTAAGCTTCGGGGGGATCAACCGGTGATCGGCCATTTCCATGAGTGGATGGCAGCCTTACCCATACTTGATCTTAAGCGGGAAAAAATGCCCGTGAAAACGGTCTTTACCACCCATGCTACTCAATTGGGCCGGCACTTGGCCATCAACTCGCCTTTGTTTTATGCTCACCTCCCCTTTTTCAGTTGGGAAGAAGAATCTAAAAAATTTGGTGTCCTTACAGAAGCCGCCATTGAATATGGTTGTGCCCAGCAATGCGATGTATTCACGACAGTGAGCGATGTAACGGCTCGCGAGTGCAAACATTTATTGAGGCGAGTACCGGAAGTAATTGTACCGAACGGATTAAACATCCAACGCTTTGAAGCCCTTCATGAGTTTCAAAACCTGCATGCTCTGTACAAAGAGAACATCAATGAATTTGTGATGGGACATTTTTTTCACGCTTATTCCTTTGATCTGGATAAAACGTTGTACTTCTTCACTTCCGGACGTTACGAATATAAAAACAAGGGTTTCGATTTAACACTGGAAGCGTTGGCTCATCTTAATGAACAACTGAAAGAAGAAAAATCAGAGGTGACCGTGATCATGTTCTTTGTAACCAAACAGGATTATATCAGCATTAAACCGGAAGTACTTCAATCGCGAGCCGTGATGGAAGAGATACGGCAGGTTTGTGAGGTCATTCAAAAGCAAGTCGGGAAGCGTTTTTTTATTGAAAGTACGGTGCAACGTGACCATCATTTACCTAATCTCAACAAATTTATTGATGAGTATTGGGTCATGCGTTACCGGAGAACAATTCAAACCTGGAAGAGTAAAACATTGCCCTATACGGTTACCCACCGGTTGGCGAACGAGGATCAGGATGATATTGTAAAATTTATTACCCGAAGAAATTTATTGAACAAACCGGAAGACAACGTAAAGATCATTTACCACCCTGATTTTATTAACTCGACCAATCCACTCTTTGGATTGGACTATAGTCAGTTTGTACGGGGGTGTCACCTCGGAATTTTTCCAAGTTACTATGAACCCTGGGGGTATACACCACTGGAGTGTATGGCAAGTGGTGTACCTGCGGTAACCAGTGACCTCAGTGGCTTCGGTGATTACCTGATGAAACACATGCCCGACCATGAGAAAGGTGGAATGTTTGTGGTAGAACGAGGCAAACGGACTTTCGATTGGAGCGCCAAGCAACTCGCTGCCTTTCTTTATAAGTTTATAAAGCAGAGCCGAAGGGATAGGATTATGCAACGCAACAATGTAGAAAGTTATTCTTCCGTTTTTGATTGGAGCAACTTGATCAAAAATTATGAAGAGGCGTATGAATTAACGAATTCGTAATCAACCCTCGCCAGGAGCCTCAAACCAATAGCGATGGACATTTTTACTTATAAATCTTTCCTCTTGCTTCCCTCAACTTCCATAATCAAATCAGCTCCATAGGCCATCGACGGAGTTTGAAAACCTGTTTTAAAATTCCCGGAAATAATTTTCTGCGCTATTAACACACTTGTTTTTGCGGTGAGTGTATATCCTTCCACGGTTTCGAGCAAACTGATCCGCTCCTGATTGCCATCTGACACCTTTCCCCATAAAAACATCTTTGCTTTCGATCTGCGTTCTTCATTCGGGCCGGCCGGTTTCTTATCAATCTGTTTGATCAAATAGTTTTTTACAACCCTCATGCGTAAGAGCCAATTGAGATACCGGCTCAGGTTAACTTGCTTGATCAGGCCTTTATCCGCGCCGCGAAAGACTTCGATGTTGCCTATGCCTGTGCTATAAAATGCAGTGGCTACATCACCCCATGGAATACGGACCGATTGCAATTTGAACGCTCCATAATTAATCTCTGAAATGCCTTCGTGCAGAGGCACCGGAATAATTTTCCCGTTTTTGCGAATCGCTCCACCCAATCCCATTCCTTCTACCATCGTCTTTGACGTACCACGCGAAAGACCACCTTTATCCGAAGCAAAAGCAAGTTGCAAATGGGTAGCCGATGGCAGCCGGCTTTTCAAGTGCGCAGCAAGGCAATCGGACGGGGCAACATCAAAACCAGTGCCCGGCATCAGGGTGATGCCCGCAGACTTGGCTTGTGAATCAAGTCTGGCCATTGCTTCAAAAACAAGAATTTCCCCCGTGATATCGGTGTAATGTCTCTTAGTTCGAAGGCAAGCGTCAGCCATTGCTTTTGCTGTAAATTGAAAGGGGCCCGCGGCATGAATAACCGTCGAACCTTTTTCAAGGAGTTTGCAAAGCGCAGAATTATTTTCGATATCAACGGCTTCGAATGGAAAACCGGTTAATGAACTTTGTTTTTTTAATGCCTCGGCGTTTCGACCGGAAAGAATGACGTCTACTCCTTTGGCTTTGCATTCCTCGACAATCAACTGACCTGTGTAGCCGTAAGAACCGTAAACGATAAGGGGTAAAGACATGAATTAGTTGCTCAATTATTATTTTAGTCTCTCAATTTTTTCAACAAAATATTTGGTGTCGCCTCGCCAGGCAAACGTGGCGTATCGTTTCACATATTCCAAATTCACGCGCTCTCCGCTCAATGCAACCTGCTCCAGCTCTTTTACCAGAGCCTGATTGCTTCCGTCAACGGAGAAATCAAATGATTCGGCAATTGGACTTGTCCCTTTCAAGGCACCGAAGGTATCGAGGTTGAGTTTACCTTCGTATGTCTTGAAAAGAACTCCCTTTTGAGAAATGCGCAGTACTTTGCCTGCCATCACTCCTCGCTCATAAACTCCCCAGTATAAAAATGTCAATACCAAAACACCGACCACCATCATTAAAATAATTATTCGTTGGATAATTTTTTTTGTAGTGCGGGCTAATCGCTGACCGAAACTTTCATTTTCCATGATCCTCTTCTTTAGATAGAGGAAAGGTAGCTTTTTGCCTCAACTTTACATAAAAGTAAATCGCCCCGACAACAACCAATAAAGAGATGGCCTGCGAGTTGGACAAAATGTCTTTGATTATGAATCCTCTCTCCAAATCCCCGCGAAATAATTCCAGAATGCTGCGGCCGATTGCATAGCCAATCAAATAAAGAAGAAAGACCTGGCCATCAAATTTCTTTTTACGATCAAAAAAATAAAGACCAATAAACAGAAAAAAAATAAGTCCCGCTTCATATAGTTGTGTAGGATGAAGGGGAACGCCCAATGGATTTGCCTGGCAGTTTGGGTTGGTATAGGTCACGCTCATAAAACCAGTGGTTGGTTTGCCATAGCAACACCCGGCATTAAAGCACCCAATACGGCCAAAGCCGTGAAGAATACAAGTAACCATCGCCATCACATCAAGCATCCCCAGAACAGGCAACTTGTTTGTCTTAAAAAACCAAATCATCAAAGGGATCGCGGTAAGCAGCGAACCATAAAATACAAAACCGCTTTTTGACAGTAGTTCTTTGGGATGTCCCAAATAAGTAACCGGATCTTCAAAGACTAGAAACAATTTTCCCCCAGCCACTCCGGCTATTACCAGCAGCACAAATAAAGTATTGGCCTGATCGAAGGTCATGCCATACCTTTTTCTGCCTTGCTGCCACATGAAAAGCGCACCCAGCAAGGCGCCTAAGGCAATAAAAAAACCATAGGTGTAAAGGGTGAATGACCCGAAGTGAAAGAGAATGGGATGCATTATTTTTTCGCGAGCGAATTTTCAGTGCCCAGGAGAATATCCTTGGCAATAATTTTCAAATATTTCATCATTGATTCAATATCTGGTTGCTCGATCCAATTTTACTTCTTTGAACTTCTCTGCTTGAAATATTCCAACGAGTTTTGCAACTTCTAATTCGTTTACCTACATGTCTTTGCCTTGGGCATGTTCCATTGCTTTCTGCCAGCTGAATTCATAATTCATCGACAAAAAAATCAAATCTGCCATATCCTCCCCGCTTGACGCTGCAAGGCAGAAAGTTTGTTTGATAAAATATTCATCCAGGTGTCGGTGCGAATAAACAATGCCGTCGGTCCTGGAATTTCGACCCTGTACTGAACATCGTTAACAAAATCCATTTTTAGCTCCACATCTTCGGCATGCACAAAAGCCTGCACAAAGACCGGAGCAATCACAGGAACTTTCAATGCAAACTTTTTTCTAACGGATTCTAATATCGTTTCAGTTTTCTCCTTGAAATCCGAGGCTGCATTGCAAAAAAAATCAAGGTCATCAGAATAGCGATGATGAAGATAGCAGCGGCTGAGTGCAGTGCCGCCGGTAAGATAAAAGGAGTTAGGAACAGCTTCAACGATACGTAAAACAGAATCTTGCAACGGATAAAGCTTATTCGAATAATACTTTTCTTGCATATCGATAATTTTCCCGCATGGAGGGAATGTGAAACCTGTCCAGAATTTCAGGCGATAATATTTCTTTCAGCTCGCTCTCCGATAAAATTTTTATTAGGTTATACCACCGTACTGATTTCAACAGTTTATGGTAAATGAATTTTTTTTCATTAAAATTACTTCCAGCAAGAATTTTTTCATAGTCACTGACCGAGAGGGTGGTATCCCAATTAATCCTCTTTAATACCTCTTCTGGTGTTTCCATAATCTACACGGTCATAATCTCCACTTCTTTCTTTTTCATCAGACTTTCAATCCTCAATATGAAATCATCAGTGAGTTTTTGAACGGTATCTTCTGCATTGAGGACATCATCTTCCGAAACACCTTTTATTTTCTTCAACGCCTCGTTCGTCTCTTTGCGAATCGAACGTACACTTACTTTGCCATGTTCACATTCTTGCCCTACTTGCTTCACCAGCTGTTTTCTTCGCTCCTCCGTGAGCATCGGTACATTAATGATGACTTGCAGCCCGTCATTCTGCGGAGTCAGTCCGATGTTGGCATTCATGATCGACTTTTCAATTTCCTGGATCAAACTTTTCTCCCATGGTTTGATGAAAATACTTCTGGCATCGGGTGTCGTGATCGATGATACCTGGCCGAGTGGGCTCATCACGCCATAGTAGGAAACCAGGATGCCATCCAGCATCGATGCGTTTGCTTTGCCAGCCCGGATTTTTGCCAGTTCACTGGAAACGTGAGCGATTGCTTTGTTCATCCGGTCTTTGGCATCTTCGAGGTATAATTCCAATTCTTCCATAAGATTTTAAGTAGTAAGACACAAGTATCAGGACTTATATTACCCCAATTAATTTCCAAATCTTCAAATTTTTCAATTTCAAATTAACTAATCAACGTTCCTGCCTCTTCTCCCTTCGCGATATGCACGAGATTTCCCCTTTTGTTCATATCAAAAACGATGATCGGCAGTTTGTTTTCCATACACAACGTAAAGGCAGTCATGTCCATGATATTCAGGTTCTTTTCATACGCCTCCTGAAAAGAAAGCGTGGTGTACCGCACAGCATCCGGAAACTTTAGCGGGTCTTTTGTGTACACGCCATCCACACGTGTTCCCTTTAATACTACATCGGCCTGGATTTCAATCGCACGCAAGCTCGCTGTAGAGTCTGTTGTAAAATACGGGTTACCGATACCGGCGCCAAAAATAACGATCCGCCCTTTTTCCAGGTGGCGGATCGCTCTGCGCCTGATAAAGGGCTCGCAAACCTGCTCCATTTTAATACCGGCCATCAGACGAGTATAAACCCCGTGACGTTCGAGGGCGCCTTGCAACGCCATTGCATTGATCACCGTGGCCAGCATGCCCATGTAGTCGCCCTGCACCCGGTCGATACCCAACGTCTCCGCCTGACCACCACGAAAAATATTACCACCGCCAATGACAATCGCCAATTCTACGCCTTGATCTTTCACCAATTTTATTTCTTCACAATATTGCTCCAATACGGCCGGATCGATGTTCGTGGTTTTCGAGCCCATTAGCGCCTCACCGCTCAACTTTAAAAGAATGCGTTTGTATTTCATGGTGAATAATTCGTGGCTTAACCAAGCAAATATGAGCAGTATTTAAGAATTTTCAATGCACAAGAGGTCGCAAAAATTAAAATCGGAGGATGTTATCCGATAAATTTTATAACAGTAAATTATTAAAGTGCACGATGAAAAACACTCGTCGACGATCATCAACATATGTAAGATTAACGTGATCATTAAAAAGAGATCAAAGACGCAACCTATTCATCGAGGGGCAACTTACCATATACTCTTTTTTGTACCTTGCGGGATAGTTTTGCATGCCCGATATCATCCAACTCCTTCCCGACTCGATTGCTAACCAGATTGCCGCTGGTGAAGTGGTGCAACGGCCTGCATCAGCGGTCAAAGAATTGATCGAAAATGCCATTGATGCCGGGGCAACTTCCATTAAACTGATTATTAAAGAGTCGGGCAAAGTACTTATCCAGGTCATCGACAATGGCCAGGGTATGAGTGAAACGGATGCTCGTATGAGCCTTGAGCGACATGCGACTTCCAAAATCCGAACGGCCGATGATTTGTTTCGCCTTCGCACAATGGGCTTTCGCGGTGAAGCATTGGCTTCCATCGCCGCGGTCTCGCAAATGGAAATGAAAACACGTTTGCCTAACGAGGATCTCGGAACGCTGCTATTGGTGGAGGGATCGGAAGTAAAGAAACAAGAGCCCGTGGCATGCGAAAAAGGTACCAACATCAGCATCAAAAACCTGTTTTACAATATTCCCGCTCGCCGGAATTTTCTGAAATCCAATGGGGTGGAGATGAGCCACATCACCGAAGAGTTTCAACGGCTGGCGCTCGCTCATCCCGGCATTTCCTTTTCATTGCTTCAAAGTGATGAGCTGCTTTATGATTTGCCCGCAAGCAAGCTAAGTCAGCGCATCGTGAATTTATTTGGAAAAAACTATCAAACACAACTCGCCCCGGTTCAGGAAGAAACTTCTCTCTTAAAAATTACGGGGTATATTGGTCGTCCGGAGCTTGCCAAAAAAAAACGGGGAGAACAATTTATTTTTGTAAACCAGCGCTTCATCCGCAATAATTACCTCGGCTATTCCGTCTCTAACGCCTATGAAGGGCTGCTGCAGGACAACAGCTTTCCTTTTTACGCACTCTTCATCGACATTGACCCGAAACACATTGACGTAAACGTGCATCCAACGAAAACCGAAATCAAGTTCGATGACGAACGTGCTGTCTATGGCGTAGTGTGGAGTGCCGTGAAGCAGGCACTGGGTGCTCATAACCTTGCTCCTGCCATTGACTTTGCCGCCGATGTAAACCTTATGGGCAAACTTAATGCTCAACCGCTTTCCAGGGAGCAATATTACGATGAGCAGTTCAGTAATTCATTGCAACGTTCGAACTTGCAGCATTGGGAAAAAATGTTTGACCAGGAAGCTCCGCATTCACGGTTGTTTGATAAAAATCCTATTGAGCCGAAAACAACGATGCGGATTGAAAGCTCCATCAATCAACCGGATATTCCGTTAGGGAACGAGAACGAAAAAGGTCTTTTTCAATTTCAACAGAAATACATTGTTCGCGCTGCCAAAAATGGCGTTATGTTCGTGGATCAGCAAGCTGCTCATGAGCGAATTCTTTTTGAAAAATATTTGCTGCATTTGAAAGGCGCACCCGGCAACAGTCAGCAAAGTTTGTTTCCGCAGACGCTCGTGCTGAGCGCTCCCGATTTTGCGCTGGCGATGGAAATGGAGCGTGAAATTTATGCTCTTGGATTTCGTTTCGAAGTGTTTGGAAAAAATACGGTGCTGGTTTCCGGAACACCGGCAGAAATTTCCGGAAGTGAAAAAGAATTATTGGAAGGACTGATTGAACAATTCAAAAAAAATCAATCCGAACTACAACTGCCAATCCGCGAGAATTTAGCCCATGCGTTGGCCAAACGGGCATCCATCAAGGCAGGTCAAAAACTATCGTCCGAAGAAATGGAAGCCCTGGTCGGCCGGTTGTTCGCGTGCCCGAATCCCAACTATTCGCCCGACGGAAGGCAAACCTTTTTTGTCCTCGACTCGTCTAAGATTGAAAATAATTTTACCCGATAACCATCATGTTTAACATCACACCTACCGTACGAACGCTGATCATCATTAATGTTATCATTTTTCTGCTCCAGAATTTTGCTTCCCAGCTTTACCTTACCGAATATCTTTCGTTGTGGCCCCTGGGCACACCTTATTTTGAACCGTATCAATTTTTTTCATACATGTTTGCACATGGGGGGTTTGGGCACATTTTTTTTAATATGCTGGCGCTCGCGTCCTTCGCGCCCATCCTGGAACAATACTGGGGCGAAAAGAAGTTTCTTTTTTTCTACCTCGCCACAGGCGTTGGTGCCGGTGTTATCTACGGAGTAATCAACTACTTTTTCTTTCCCGGCCACCAGGGTCCGATGTTAGGTGCTTCCGGTGCCTTGTATGGAATTTTGATGGCCTTTGGGATGGTCTTTCCCGACATGGAATTGATGCTCTTGTTCCCTCCAATCCCCATAAAGGCTAAATACATGGTGTTCGTCATGGGTGGAATAACGTTCTTCATGGATCGTTCGGGCACGGTAGCACACCTGGCGCATTTTGGCGGGGCGTTTGTGGCGTTTGTGATTATCAGCTTTTGGAAAAGTCAAAACCGTGGCCGTTACTAACCCTAGCTCCGCTAACGTGGCGAAGGCGAGAGCGTAGTGTAGACAATTTTTTAAATTAGTAGTTTAAATCATAGAAATTGTATCCTGAAATCTATAAATCCTGATCGGTGCTCGAAGAATTTAAAAACGCTTTCACTAAGCCCAACAACGGCCACATCCAGTTAATTGTGATCAACGTGGTTTTGTTTTTGGTGTTGGGTGTTTTGTTTGTGTTTGCCCGCATTTTTGGGTTTGAAGAAGCATTTAAAGTAATTCACGATCAGGTCACTATTCCACCGGTGTTTGCTAATTTCCTAACGCGTCCATGGACGATCATCACGTATTCATTTGCACATAGCCTTCAGGATATTTTTCACATTCTTTTCAACATGCTGGCGTTGTACTGGTTTGGGAAGCTGTTTGTGGAATACCTCGGCAGCGACAAACTCATTGCTCTTTATATCTTAGGTGCGCTTGCTGCGGCATCCTTTTATCTTTTGATTTATAATACCGTTCCTTTCTTCAAAGCCCAATCCGATTTTTCGGGAATGGTTGGCGCATCCGGAGCCATTTATGCGATCATGGTCGGAGCAGCAACACTCCTGCCTGACTATACTTTTTTTCTTTTGTTCTTGGGGCCTGTTCGAATCAAATACATTGCCGGGGTTTATATCTTAATTTCATTTTTAGGATCGGTTGGCGCCAATGCAGGAGGCAACCTCGCTCACCTCGGAGGCGCATTGATGGGATTTGTTTACATCAAACAACTGCAGGCCGGCGTGAACTGGGGAGGATGGATTACAGTCGTTCTTGACTGGTTTAAAAATCTGTTCAAGCCACAAACAAAAGTGAAGGTCACGTATCGAAAGACGGATTCAAAAACAAAGTCGAAAGCATCCGGTTCGTCAAAAGCCTCACAAGAGGAGATCGATACCATCCTCGATAAAATTTCCGATCGGGGTTATGAAAGCCTTAGCAAGGACGAGAAGGAAAAACTTTTTAACGCCAGCAAAAAGTAAAACTGTGATCGCATCTCTAAAAACCTTGCCCTTTATTACCTCAACCCCCACTCTTCTCCAAAAGAGAAGGGCTAAAAGAGTTTTTAGAGATGCAATTAGTTGATTTAAGCCACTCGATTGAGAACGGCATGATCACCTACAAAGGCTTGCCGGCTCCACTGATCTGTGATTACTTAAGTCGGGAGGAATCGAAAACGAGGTATGCGCCTGGAACAGAATTTCAAATCGGAAAAATAGAAATGGTGGCCAACACAGGCACCTATCTCGACTGCCCCTTTCACCGCTATGCGGATGGCAAAGACCTCTCCCAAATCCAATTGGAGAAATTAGCAGAACTCGATGGCATTTTGATTGACGTTGAAAACAAGCAATCTATTGGAAAAGAATTCTTTGAAGGAAAAAATCTCAACAACAAAGCCGTATTGGTGAATACCGGTTGGAGCAAGCACTGGAGAAATGATACTTATTTTGAAAACCATCCCTTTCTCACCGAAGAAGCAGCAACCTATTTAGCTAATCAAAAAGTTACACTGGTCGGCATCGACAGCCACAACATCGATGATACCCGAACGAACACGCGACCCGTGCATACGACTTTGCTGAAAAATGAAATCCTGATTGTGGAGCACATGACGCATTTACATTTACTCAAAGGAAAGAGTTTTATCTTCAGTGCGGTTCCACCTAAGTTTGTTGGAGTGGGTACTTTCCCGGTAAGGGCTTTTGCAAAAGTTTTATAACTAACGGATCATTAGAGCGTCTGACTTCTAACTATTCTAAAAAAAATTGTGACACTCGAAGACATTACACAACAACTTTGGGAAGCTTCTGAAAAAAAACAGTTGTGCCGGCTTCTCTTGCGTGGAGAGCCGTTAACGCGTACGGTTTGTCCTTACGGAATTTGTACCACCTCAAAAAACCAGATTGTTTTAGTCTGCTGGCAAACCATCGGCTTCACTAAAGCCGGGGGCAAGGAAGGTTACCGGAATCTGTTGCTTGCCGATATTATTGAAATCGAAATGCTTGATCAGCATTTTTTCAAACGAGACGACTTCAATCCAAAGGACGGCCAATACAAAGATTGGGTCTATTCGATTTGAACCCAATTGCTCGAGCCTCACCCCTCAGGCACTCCACAAACTAACGTTAAACCAGGAGAGTACTCTTGGCAAAGTCAACCAGGAAAACGCATTTTTCATAGTTTTATGCTTCTTCACCACAAACCGCTTCTTTGAAGTGTTGTTCAGTGAGTCAACATACCAATCGATCGAATTTTTTGCCAAAATATCGCTCGGCGGTAAAACCGCCATTTTGTAACTACCTTTTGCAATCCCAAGGTACTCAACGGTTGAATATACCGAGGCCATTATATCAGCATGCATCACATGGTGGTGATCCCTGGTATTTAAAATGATCCGGGTGACTTCAGGGTACAACCGGAGCGTATCCAGCAATTGAATTGTGCCTTCTTTAAAGGCTTTCGAAGAGGTGAAACCCTTCCAGGTAAAAACGGCTAATTTAAGTTTTCGGACTACGTGTATCGTCAAACTATTACTGCGCGAAATCAACATATAATAATGGGTTTGTTCGATTGAAGAATGGAAAAATCATGCCGTTGATAAATTGAAGGCGATTTTTCAAAAAAAAAGGCTATTGAGCGTCAGCCCTTAATCAAAAAGGGAACATAATTCCCGCTATGGGAGTCTGAATCAAGTGTGTATATTTATAGTCACAAACATTAACCTATTATGAAAAAGAAAATATTTATTGGCTTGGGCATACTGCTCGTAGCTGTTGTTGCCTTTGTACTTTATGGCGCGCTAGTCGTTGCCAAGAGGAGTCCAGCAAAAACTACCGAGTTTAGCGATAAAGGACTTGACATTAAAGTGGTTTATTGCCAACCCTATAAAAAAGGAAGGCTCATTTTCGGAGAGGAGAAGGATAAAGCGCTACAACCCTATGGAAAATACTGGAGGTTAGGCGCTAATGCGGCAACCGAAATTACATTTAGCAAAAATGTGACCTTTGCGGGAAAACCTATCAATGCCGGCAGCTATCGCATGTATGCAGTGCCTGGGGCAACCTCCTTCCAGGTTTCGCTCAACAGTGAACTGGGCGTTTACTTTGCTGTTCGCGAACCGAATTATAGTTTAGATGTCGTCAAGGTTGACGTACCTGTTACCGCTGCTCCTGCAGAAACGGAACAATTAACCATCAACTTCGCCAGTGATTCTACCGGAGTTAATATGAATTGTATTTGGGACAAAACACAGTTTACCGTTCCGATTAAGATTCAGTAAAACTCTTCATGCGCTTCCTAAGGAAATGGGTGTTGCTGCCCATCGCGGTTCTTCTGTTTTTAGGGCTTACGTATTGGCTCATCGGTCGAATTCAATACCGGTTGAATGTGATGGATGTAGAGGAGTACGAACCTATCTCCACCCTGAAGGTTCCTCAACATCCGCTCACGCATTCCAAATTCCCGTTCATCGATGTGCACAATCATCAATTCACGATGCCCGTTCAGAACCTGGCCAAGCTGACAACCGAAATGGATTCGCTTCACATGGGGGTGATGGTTAACCTCAGTGGGTTTCGCGGAAAATATTTGGAATGGGCGCTGGACAACGTGAACAATCATTTTCCCAACCGGTTTGTGTTATTCCTCAACATCGACTTCGAAAAATTGGACGATGCCGGCTGGCCGAATGAAACGCTGAAGATGATGGAGGAAGCTGTAAAGCAGGGCGTGAAAGGGCTGAAGGTGTATAAAAGCTTAGGCCTTACTGATAAAGACAATAATGGAAAACGGATTGCGGTGGATGATCCGCGGCTCGATCCTATCTGGGCCAAATGCGGTGAATTGGGAATACCCGTGCTCATTCACACCGGAGAACCCAATTCATTTTGGAACCCGAAAGACAAATACAACGAACGATGGCTTGAATTAAAGCAAGAGCCCGGCCGCTATCGCTCGCCAAAAGATTATCCGCCCTTTGAAACGATCATGGAAGAACAGCATCACATGTTTCGAAAGCACCCTGAGACAAAATTCATTGATGCACATCTTGGTTGGTATGGCAATGATTTGGAAACGCTCGGAAAATTATTTGACACGATGCCCAACATTTACACGGAGTTAGGCGCTGTGCTTGCCGAGCTCGGAAGGCAACCCAAAGCGGCGAGAGCTTTTATGATCAAATACCAGGACCGCGTGATGATGGGCAAAGACACTTACAAGAAAGAGGAGTACTACACGTACTTCCGTGTACTCGAAACAGACGATGAATATTTTGACTACTACCGCAAGCGCCACGCACACTGGAAAATGTATGGCCTCGCCCTCTCCGATTCGGTACTACAAAAAGTGTATTTTAGAAATGCCTTGAAAGTGATTCCGGGAATTGACCGGAGTTTGTTTCCAAAGTGATGCTTTTAATCTTCAAACACAAATAGGTTGGCCTTTAGCAGATTGGATCCACAAAATATATTTCAGTAGCGCATATATTTAAATGTTGGCTGCAATTAGTCCGCCGGTTCAATATTTCAAAATGGATTCGTTATATTAACAAAAAGTCAATCAACAGAATACAATCAATGCAAACGCTTTCTAAAGGACAGTTTTTCGGAAATCTTGAATGTTATAATGAAACTATGGGCATAACAGCAAGTGTTACGAGTTATAAAAAAGGTGATTGTACTGCGGATTCTGTCCACTATCATGAGCATCCAAATTTTTATTTTATTCTTAACGGTGGAAGCATTGAAAAAAGAAATGGAATCCAAACGGAACAGCTTGCAGGCAGCTTGCGTTTTTATTATGCAGGTGAGCCACATCAAAATATTCGTAAAGGCATACATCCCAAAAGCCTGAACTTAGAAATAGACAGAACGTTTTTAAAAGAATTCAATATTGCTGAAAATAATCTGAGCAGAAGTTTTCTTGAGTCAGCCAGTGCAAAGTTCCTTGTGCTGTCTGTTTACCGTGAATTTATTACAAACGATTCTTTAACCGATGCCTCGGTACAGTTGCTTTTGTTAAAGCTGCTCAATCCCTTAGTCAGAACAAATAACTATAATAAGCTTCCCTTGTGGGTTAAAACACTCAAGCAGGTGCTGCATGACCGGTGGAATGAAAATATAAGTTTGCAGGAGCTTGCTATATTAACAGGTGTAAGTCCGATTACTATTTCAAAACGGTTCCCCATTTACTTTACAGATACATTTGGTGGGTATATGCGCAAGCTGAAAATAGAAAAAGCGCTTTCGCTGATTAAATCAACAAATTTTAGCTTTACTGAAATTGCTTATGAGTGCGGCTTTGCGGACCAAAGCCATTTTATAAGAAATTTTAAGCAACTGACAGGGTTTCTCCCCAAGTCTTTCAGAAAGTTGTAAGCAGCTAATTTTGTTCTATTTTTTATGCTTGAATCCCTGATAGCTTTGTAGGAAATAAACGAATACAATTATGTATATCTCGCTATTTCCAAAAGGTAATGGAATAAATACAACTGTTTTACTGCTGGTGTTTTTGGGCTCAAACACTGCATTATTTTCTCAAACAATTCCCGAGCGGCTTGACAGCTTCTTCACTGGATTAAACATAAATGGTGACATCAATGGCAGCGTATTGGTTATTGAAAAAGGAAATATCCTTTATCTAAAATCTTTCGGTTATGCAAATGTCCAAAATAAAATCGCCAATACGGAAAATACGCTTTTTCAGTTAGCTTCGGTTTCAAAAACGTTCACATCACTGGCGGTTTTGCAACTTGTTGAAAAAAAGAAATTAACCCTGAACGATAAGTTTATTCAATACCTCCAGGGTTTTCCATATCCGGAAATAACTATCAGGCAATTGCTTTCTCATACTTCAGGGCTTCCTGATTATTATGAGCTATTCGACCCTTACATGAGCTCTTCACCTGATTCGATATTCACTATTCACAACATCATCCCGGCATTAAAACAAAGAAAATTATCATTGCATTTTCAGTCGGGGGAAAAATGGGAATATTGTAATTTAAACTTTAACCTGCTGGCTCTTTTGGTTGAAAAAACTTCAGGGTTAAGTTTTCAAAAATATTTGAAAAAAAATATTTTTCTGCCTGCCGGCATGAAATCCACTTTTGTAAAAACAGATACCACCGTTCTTAATATCATTCCTAATGTTGCCTATAATTATGATTACCCTTTTCTTTTTTCTCCAACAAAAGTAAGGGTAGATTCATTTGCGATACCACAATTTAAGAGTGAATATAAGACATTTGCGCTGGTAGGCGATGGCAACGTTTATACTACAACAATAGATCTAATGAAATTTGACCAAGCTCTATACGATGGAACTTTAATAAATAAAACAGTATTTGAATTGGCAATCACACCTGCAAAACTGAATAACGGCTCTAACGCGACTATCATGAACGTTAGTCAAATGGGGAAGGCTTTTTATGGATTTGGCTGGTTTATTTTTGAAGACTCATCGATGGGCAAAATCGTCTGGCATGGCGGCGGGATGCCTGGTTGCCGCACCATATTTATGCGGAACATTGACAAACATCAATTAGTCATAGTTTTAGCAAATGCAATTACCGACGGGTTATATAAGAATGCTTTATGTGCAATGTATATTTTGAACAAGAGACATGCTATACCGTCCCTTAAGCCCGTTGCAAAATATTATGGAAAGCTATTGTTTCAATATGGAGATGATCATGCTGTTACTAAGTTAATAGAGATGCTCTCGGATACCTTGCATTATAAAACGGATGAAAATGAATTTAACGATTTAGGCTATGCTTTTTTTGACAAGCATTACACTGCTCTGTCATTGACAACCTTTCGCACCGCAATATTATTGTTCTCCTCCAGCGACAATTTATTTAACAGTTATGGTGAAATTTTAGCCAAGGTGGGTAAAAAAGAAGAAGCAATAATGATGTACAGAAAATCACTTTTGCTAAACCCCAAAAATGAAGATTCAAAAAAAGCAATAGAACAACTGTATCGACAATAGACTAACAGTATTAAAAAGAAGAACAACAGCAGCCAACATTCGGCTTGCTGTTATCGACGTAATATAGGCCAGGCGAATTTCAATTAATATTTGTTGTTAACTTCATCATCAGCATTTTTTTGGCTTCAGTCCCGGACTAGACGTTATAAAATTCCGGCACAGCAGCAAGCCGTGAATGTTAACCAACGAACCATTTAAAATAAGAAAAGCCGGGACATAGTTCCCGGCTTTTCAGGTTAAAAAACTTACGGCCAGCGCAGCAAAAAATAAGTTACTGCATTTTACAATTCTCTGGCCGAGTAAGAAGGCACACCGACACCGGCAAAAAATTATTACTTCCAACAACCACTACGAATGGAGTAAAACCAGTCGTGCCGGATATGCCATGACCTCACCCCTAACCCCTCTCCAAAGGAGAGGGGAACGGAGCTGTTTCTTATTGATTCAGATTTTAAAAAACCAGTTGACGTTTCAAATAGCCGATTCATAAATCCAGTTAAAAAAGGAATAAACTGTGATGCCATCACGCGAAAACCACCCCTCTCCTCCGGAGAGGGGCCAAAGGTGAGGTCAATCCACATTGTCATGCAAAAATTTATTGTTCCCTAATAAGTTGTTATCGTCATTCAGGTTATACCGCGAAATGAATGGCTCTGAAGAATGGGGCACATCGGTATCCACTTTCACACCTCTGCGCAAATAAGCCGGTACTACCCACTTTTCGTTAAATTCCTCTTTTGTCATTTCCTGTTTTTTATTGGCTTTCAGTTTTTCCCTGCGCACTTTTGCCTGCTGTTCCAAACGCTCTTTGGTTTTACGCACCTCCATCATCCCTTCGTCATTAATCACCTGATCGGCGGCAATCTCGTTGCCTACTTTGAATTCATCGTCTTCGGCAAAGAGGCTTTCTTCGCCTTCATCCGAAACGGAATTGGAAGCAGTCTCCGTTTTGAAATCAAAAACATGAGAACGTTCTTCGGATGCTTCTTCATGTTCAATCGGCTTGTCTTCCGGCTTGTTGAGGATCGGCTTATCGCCGGGCCGGGAAATAACAGGCTTGTCAACCGGCTTTTGGATGATCGGTTTTTCGGGTTCTTGCAATGAAGGCTGATCGTTATCGTCTTTCAACTTCAATTCAATTTCAGCGCCACGTTGGTTGACGGAATTGTCTGCTTGTTCAAACAAGGAAATCTGGGAGCGATCAAGTTCGACAGTCTTTTTCTCTACCTTTTTTGTCATTTTCCCTTCGCTAATAAAGCCTGTGGCAATCACGGTCACGCGGATGCGATCACCCAAACCGGAATCCACACCATGACCAAAAATTACCTCGGCTTCATCACCCGCTTGTCCCTGGATGTATTCGGTAATGGTGGTGAGCTCATCCATTTGCAACTCGGCTTCCTCACCTGAAATAATGGACAACAATATTTTCTTAGCGCCCATGATGTCACGGTTGTCAAGCAGCGGGGATGCGAGCGCTTGTTGCGCTGCTTTCACAGCCCTGTTGTCTCCGCGTGTTTCAGCGGAACCCATCACGGCCGCACCGGCATTCAACATCACGGTACGCACATCCTGGAAGTCAACATTCACATATCCCGCGAGTGTGATAATTTCGGCGATGCCTTTTGCGGCGGTAGTCAACACATTATCGGCTTCACCGAATGCCTGGCCAATGGCGAGGTTGCCGTAAATCTCCCGCAGCTTGTCATTCAAAATCACGAGCACCGTATCGCAGCTCGCACGGAATGCTTCAATACCCAACTCCGCTTGCGATAATTTTTTCTTGCCTTCGAAGGAGAAGGGAACCGTAACGATCCCCACGGTGAGGATGTCCATGTCTTTCGCGATCTTGGCGATCACCGGTGCAGCTCCGGTACCCGTGCCACCACCCATGCCGGCGGTAACAAAAATCATTTTTGTTCCGGTGAGCAT
>Ga0206942_1072_pt1 | contig 31489 bp, 28 predicted proteins | sample Alteio_BWOrgHeat_6_FD_153253 | JGI IMG/M metagenome (GOLD analysis project Ga0206942, IMG submission 153253) | Enriched cells from forest soil in Barre Woods Harvard Forest LTER site, Petersham, Massachusetts, United States -... | ecosystem: Environmental > Terrestrial > Soil > Temperate forest > O... | reverse complement strand
TAATCCCGATAGCCAAAATCTTTGGCATACACCACTTTATTTTTCTCTACCACCGCTACGGCAAAGCCTGCTACATGCCAATCAGCAAGAACCGTTTGAAGTTTGGCATCAATGCCGTTGAGGCGGTTGTCGGGTGTAGTCTTTTTCTGAGCGAAAGATGCCGTGCAAGTTATACAGAGGAAAAGGGCAAGTAGTTTTTTCATGGAATAAGCGTTAGTAGATGAAAGCAATATACGAAACGGGTTTTAATAAGTTTTTTCCTCAAAACTTCCAATTTTTTATAATTACGAATTTGTATATTCGAACTCCAATCCAAAAATTTAAAAGAATCCTTGAGTAGGTATAATTTATTTATCAAAAAATTCTATGCGTAAAAAAACAGTTTTTTTGTTAATCGTTAGCTGCATCGCCATTTCCTTTATCTCGTTCCAACAAAAACCAAAATTCGTTTTGAAAGAAAGTATTGAGCGAGGTAAGGATATTTATATTGCCAATTGTCTCACGTGCCACATGGACCAGGGGGAAGGGACCGATGGCTTTTATCCGCCCTTGACGAAATCCGATTACCTGATGGCTGATACACCAAGGTCCATTCGGCAAGTACTGTATGGGGCTACCGGAGAAATGAAAGTAAACGGATATGTTTACACCGAACCTATGGCAGGCTTTGACCTAACGGATGAACAAGTCAGCGATGTACTAAATTACGTGAGAAACTCATTTGGAAACAAAGGGTCTGCCGTTACCCCGGAGGAAGTAAAAGAATCGAGGAAAAAATAACTACTTGTTTAAAAAATCAGTATCACTCTTTTTTATTGCCCTGGTAAACTTTAACCTTCGCGCCCTGTTAGGATAGTCAGTTATAAATCCGTCCACGCCCATCTCCTTTAGTTCGATCATTTCCTTCTCCTCATTGACTGTCCATGGAATGACGCGCATCGTGTAATTTTTCTTCCCCGGTTTAATTGGACGTGATATGTTTTCTCGATGGATGAGATCCACTTTATTTTTACTGAGCAACTTATAATACGGGCTGTAAATATCAGGCGTGAAGCCCAAATTATTCAGGTTTTCATCAACCGTTTTAAGGTTTTCTACCAAGGCTGCAAGCCGGACTTCCGGATATTTTTTATGCCAATATCTCAATACCCGAAAATCAAAAGACTGAATCACCACGCGATCCCAGGGTAAATACTGGTCAATGAGATTATAAACCAAATCCGAAAATTCTTCCGGCCTGGGATTGAATATATTGTCTTCCTTCGGTGTGCTCTTAATTTCGATATTGTAATCGACCTCATACTTCGAAAAATTCTTAATGTGATTTTCAGCAGCAACCATCACGTCAGCCAGCAAGGGTTTGGTAATTTTTATTTTTTGTTGTTGAGGAAAATTCGAATTTCCCTTTGAGCCACAATCCCATTGTTTTACTTGCTCATACATCATCTGAAAAATATTATATTTCTTTTCATCCTTCTCCTGTATTTCATGGCCCGATGGATCAAGACAATAGGAAGCGCTCATCCACGGTTCATGCGAAACCACAAGTTGCTTGTCTTTTGTTACCGCTAAATCCATTTCAAGGGTTGTTACACCTGAATCCAAAGCGAGCATAAAAGCAGGAATTGTATTCTCCGGCATCAGGCCGCGCGCTCCGCGATGACCTTGTACGTCAAATTTTGGAGTTTGCGCGTTGGCTGAAAAACTTTTCACGAGCAATAAAAAAATAAAGATCGTTCTTATGGTCATCATTAATTTTCACAACCAGGTTAAGGTGAGTCCAAAAATAAAAGAAAAAAAGGAGGCATTTCAAAGAACTTATTAACTTTCTAAAAAGTAAATAAATGAAAACAATACTTCTCTTTGTGCTCGTCTTCTCATCTCCAGCCTTAAGTCTTTCGCAGAATCTCAAATCAGGAGGTAAGCTCAAACCCGAACAGGCCATCATGGACATACGGCATTATTCCATTACGTTAGAGGTTGACCCCGACCAGAAATACATTAAAGGCTTTACCGAAATTGATTTGATATTAACTCAGCCATCAAAAATGCTTTTGTTTGACTTGTGGCATGGATTTAAAATAAACCAGGTTTGGGTCAACGGTAAAAGTAAGCCTTTTCAGTTCGGAGAAGATGACTTGATTCGAATCCCTCAAGAATTGGCAGCCGGAAAAATAAAAGTAAAAGTCGCCTACGAAGGCAAACCCGGCATTGCTGAGCACGCGCCATGGACCGGTGGGTTTCAATGGGAAAAAGACGAAAAAGGAAACCCATGGATAGCCGTTACTTGTCAGTCGGAAGGCGGAAAAATTTTCTTTCCCTGCAAAGACCACCCCAGTGATGAGCCCAACGAAGGTGCCGATCTATTCCTTGCAGTTCCTCAAGGACTTACTGCGGCGGGCCCCGGGCTACTGATTAGTCAAGCAACAAAAAAGAACAAGACTACTTTTCATTGGAAGACCAATTACACCATCAGCAATTATTGTTTAGTCTTCAATATCGGCAAGTATAAAAAAGTGAGTCGCGATTATACCACCATCAATGGAAACAACGTCAAAATGGATTTCTATGTGCTGGAAGAAGACGAGAGCAAAGCGACGCATGAGCTTGACCTGATGGCTGATGCTTGTCGCATTCTTGAAAAGTATTTTGGAGAATATCCGTGGGTAAAAGAAAAAATCGGTTTATGTGAGACGCCTCACCTCGGTATGGAACATCAAACCCTGATTGCCTACGGAAATAAATTTCGCTACACAAAATTGGGGAATAAAGATTTTGATTGGTTGCTGGTGCACGAATTTGGTCATGAATGGTGGGCCAATAAAATTACCAATCGAAATTGGGCAGACCTGTGGATCCAGGAAGGCATTTGTAGTTTTGCCGATGCCTTGCATATTCGCGAAGACGGAGGCGAGCAGGAGTATATCAAGTGGATGCAACGGGCAGGCCGTGATGCGAAAAATAAATTGCCGATTGTGCAAGCCGACGACGTTGACTCCGATCAGGCTTACCACGGAGATATTTATGGTAAAGGGGCATTTTTTATGCATACCCTTCGCTATGTGATGGGTGACGATTTGTTCTTTCCTACCTTGAAAAAATTTGCTAATGACCCAAAGTATATTTATGATAATACTGTTACCACAAATGATGTTGAGCAGTATTTCAGCGCAGCCAACGGAAAAAGCCTGAAACCACTATTCGATCTTTTCCTGCGCTCCACCGACAAACTGGAGATATCAGTTCGGCAAACGGATGCTAACAAATATGAAGTCCAGGTTCTCAATCTTGATTTCGATTTACCCTTTGAAATTATAACAAGTTCCGGTCCACAGAAGGTAGTGCTAAACAAAAAAGTAACAACCATCATTAGTGATACACTACCCCTTATTGATAAGGACACCTATTATTTAAAGAAAATAACCATTGAATAAGCGTAAAAGTAAAAGTGTTGATCTTTTTGAAGTAGCCTAACGATCGAGCTTGTTATGTTTTTAAAAAACCGTAAATATCTTCTTCTGCTCATTTTTTTAGGCAGTAGTGGGTGGGGTTTTTTTGCTCATCGCAAAATCAACAGGCTTGCTGTTTTCACCTTGCCGATCGAAATGATTTCTTTCTATAAGAAGAACATTCAATTCATCGAAGAGGGCGCCGTGAATCCGGACCGCAGGAGGTATATCATGCCTGAAGAAGCTCCGCGGCATTATATCGACCTGGAAGACTATGGTGACAGTACCGCCTCACACCTGCCTCGTTACTGGAGAGATGCAGTAGCTAAATTTGGAGAAGATTCATTAAAAGCACACGGGGTTTTGCCATGGAATATTTATCGGGTTTATCTGCAATTGAAAGATGCTTTTGCTGTCAGGGATCCCCATCAGATTCTAAGACTCTCCACCGATCTCGGACATTATATTGCGGATGCCCATGTACCCTTGCACACTTCCAAAAATTATGATGGTCAACGTACCGGTCAGATCGGAATCCATGCGTTTTGGGAGTCGCGTTTGCCGGAATTGTTTTCACAAGACTTTGACTTTTACACCGGCAAGGCTAACTACATCAGCAATGTGCAGGTCACTGCCTGGCAACTTGTTTTTAAAACCAATCAATCTCTCGATTCCGTGCTGCGTTTTGAGAAACAACTTTCCGAAAAGTGGGGTGATAAGAAATTCAATTTTGAGACTCAAGGCCGCCAGACCATCAAAGTTTTTTCTGCGGGTTATTCGAAAGCCTACCACCAACTTTTGTCGGGCATGGTAGAACGGCAGATGCGTGCAAGTGTTTTAATGACCGGGAGCATTTGGTACACCGCCTGGGTGGATGCCGGGCAACCTGATTTAAAATCTCTGATTGGTTACAAACCTTCGGCAGAAGAAATCAAGCAACGAGAAGAGGAATTGAAGAAGTGGAGAGAATCACGAAAGGTTACCGCGAGGCCGCATGAAGTTGAAAACTGAGTCTAAAATTATTTTCGAAGTCAAGTCCTCTAAATTCCTTCTTCAATTTTAAACAACTTACTTAGCTTGTCTCTGCCTTTGCCATCCATCATCATCAACAGATAATCGCCTGTCTCAATTTTAATGTTGCCCTCCGGGTTTTTGAATAGTCTTCTTTGACCGTTTTGAATTTTAACAAGTCCGATCAGCACCACGTTGCAGTCGCGCTTCAAATCAAAGAACGCTTTGTCATAGGGTGTGTTGGCATACAAGTTGTCCGGTTTAACCAGAAACTGCTTCATATCATATTCATCGTCTTCGTGGGCAAAAGCAATCAACTCTTCACTGAAGTGTGCAACATCTGGTTCATAAATGTAGCTGGCCAAAAGCTTAGACGAGATTTCGTTTTTGGAAATGGAGTAGGTAACACCAGCGTGATTGAACGTGCTTTTCAGGTTCCCGTTATCAAGGGTAACGACATAGTTCAAATCTTCGAAGTGCTTTTTGATGTTGATGATATATACTAATTTTTCGGTATCATCATTGAGGTTCACAAACACGATGGAAGACTGTCGGATATTTGCTTTTTCCAGGATTTCAAAATTGTTGTAATCCGTAAACAAGGTAAACACCTGTTCCATGGAATAATACTCCCGGATAATGTCGATATGACCACGATCTTTCGTTACTACCGCCACTTGCCGACCAGCCGCCACCAAATGGCCAATCACGGATTGTCCAAAATCATTCCAGCCAATGATTACCACATGGCTTTTGAAAGTGGTGCCATTGAGGCCCAACTCTCTTTGTTCTTTTATTGTACTCATAAAATTTGCAATCTGTCCAATGATAAAACCATACACCCCTAAACTGGAAAGTAGAAAAACAAAACCAATCATACGGCCCCAATAGGTTACCGGCAACGCATCGCCATAGCCCACCGTTGTGAGTGTTTCTACCAAATACCACATGGCGTCCTGGGTGGTATTAATCTTGCTTTGAGGCTTCCCGGCCTCCAAGCTGAGTAATATCACCAGCAGCCCGCCGTAGACGCAGCCAAAAACAAGTAAACTGATAAGAATCCTTTTATAACTGGGGCGTTTCATTGCTTAAAATAGCGCTTAAGTAACTTAAAATGAAGAAGAAAAAAAAATTTGAGACTTGGTTATCAAAGTAAATTAAAGACTCGGGAAAGAGTGCTAGTCACCCATTCTCAAAACTTCATCCATTTGAAAATTATTTCGGGCCACACTCGTCAAGCGCCAATTTCACTTCATGTATCTCCACCACTCCACGGTCACGACCCCAGGAATTATAAATGTAGGTTCCAATTTCGGCAATCTCCAATTCTGTCAGGGAAGGAACACCTGGCATCGGTTTGTTAAAAGTATTTCCGTTTACACTAATCTCGCCCCGATTGCCATATTTCATAAGACAAAGTGAGGCACTAAAGTTTTTATCCAAGAAATCACTGGGTGCAAGGGGTGGATAAACCAACCCTAATCCTTTTCCGTTTTTTTGATGACAGTTGCTACAATTCCTTTCATAGAGCGCCTGACCTTGGGCAAAATATTGTTGATATTTGGTATTACCTGAAGAGCATGAAAATAAACATGGAATCAACAAAATACCGATGAATGGTCTCCGGCACCCGGGAACAAGGATCCAAATGCTGAATGCCGAGGGTTGCCTGTTAACTATTGAATCTGTCATTCCAACCGAAGCATTTTAATCTCCTCAATTAATCGGTTCACATCTTCTTCCTTTGTGCCGTCATATTTTCCGCGGATACGCCCCTTTCTGTCAATCAACAAAAATGCGCCGCTGTGAATGTAGCGATCAGGTTCAGTTTTGTCTTCCAGGGCTGTAGCGAAATAGCTGGTTTGCGCAATTTTAAAAATGGAATCTTTCACCCCCGTCACAAAATGCCATCGTTTGCTTTCTACGCCCAGCCGTTTGGCAAAATCATGAAGCAAAGCAACCGTGTCATACTCCGGATCGATTGAATGAGAAAGCAGCAGTACATCAGGCATATCCCGAGTGGCCTCATACACACGCAACATTTGTGTTTTCATAATGGGGCAAATCGTGCGGCACGAAGTAAAAAAGAAATCGGCGACATAAATTTTGTCTCTGAATACGGTATTGGTAATCAACGCGCTGTCCTGGTCAACAAACTCAAAGCGAGCGATCGTATGATAAAGCGTATCTTTCCCTCTCAATTCACGTTCTCCGAAGATGGGAAGCTTTTCATTTTTGGACATACAAGACGAAAGACATAAAACATAAAACATAAGGCAACCCCAGGTCCTACTCATCCAGCATCGGGAATTGAAAATTGAAAATTGAATGGAGAATGATTTCATCGCCTTCACGTATTGATAATGATTGATCGCTAAAACATTTTGACCCAATAAAACTTTGTGATTCTACGCACGGAGCTTTATGTCATAATTTGCGCTAACTTAGTCAGGAAAAATCTCAAAAAAAATGTCTAACGCTTCAGCTCTTTGGTATTTTGAAAGCGTTAACCTTTATGATGTGTTATGCCCACATAAGGTTAAAACAATGGCAGAACGACACACCTTCAATTATTTTAAAAAAGATCAATTTATTTATTTTCCTGATGAACCAGCCCAATTCATTTACATGATTGCCGATGGTCGTGTGCGCATGGGTCACTATTTAGAAGATGGAAAGGAAGTGGTTACCGCCATTCTGGGTGTTGGAGAAATTTTTGGAGAGCTGGCTTTAGCCGGAGAAGAAAATCGAAGAGGCTTTGCCCAGGCTATGGACGATAAAACTACCGTGTGCCCGCTGAGCATCCAAGACCTAAAGCAGTTAATGTATGATAATCGTGAACTAAGTTTTAAAATGCTGAAACTGGTTGGCCTCCGCCTGATGAAACTGGAGCGAAAATTGGAGCTTTTAGTCTTCAAAGATGCCCGTACACGGATCATTGAGTTTATTAAAGATTCGGCTACCTGGAAAGGAAAGAAAGTAGGGCATGAAACCCTGATACCTACCAAACTTACCCATAAAGACATTGCTGCCCTTACCGGCACCAGCCGTCAAACGGTAACGACCATTCTCAACGAGCTGAAAGGAAAAAACCTCATCAACTTCGATCGAAGGAGAATTTTAGTTAGGAATTTGGAGGATTTAAAATAGATCAAAGTCAGGGGTCAAGAATACATTAACGCTATTCTTCAATCAATACACCCATCTTTCCTTTCTGATAATCTCGCATCGCTTCCATGATTTGGGTTTGATTGTTCATCACGAATGGCCCATAGGAAACGACCTTTTCATTCAACGGCTCTCCACTTACTAAAAGAACACGAGTGCCTTGGAGTGCTTCCAGCGTGATGCCCTCGCCATCATTTTTGAAATGGACGAGGTGTAAACCATCCACTAATCCAAACCCCTCAACCCTCAATTGTCCATCAAGTACATAAATGAATGTGTTGTGAAGCGAAGGAAGCGGGATCGAAATTTTTCCGCCTTGTCTGAATATAAGTGTAGCGGCGTTCACTACGGCTTGAGTTGGCACAGGGCCTTTCACCTTCAACAGTTCGCCGGCAAAAACATTAACTTTCACTTTACCATCTTCACTTGATGCGAAAGGTACATCTTCACCTTTCACCGGGAAGTAGGAAGGGATGTCCATTTTATTTTTCGCAGGAGTGTTGATCCATAGCTGAATGATTTCTTGCTGCCCGCCAATTTCATGAATGTTCCCGGAAGGTCGCTCACTGTGTATGATCCCCATGCCTGCGTTCATCCATTGCGCACCTCCTGCATACACGGTACTGTCGTGCCCACGGCTATCGCGATGGTGAACTCCTCCTTGAAAAATAAAAGTGACGGGAGAAAACCCTCGGTGCGGGTGTGGTCCAACACCGGCATGATCGGGTTTCACGTGTGCAGGTGCTTTCACGTTGGCATGATGGAGCAATAAAAATGGATCGATCTGCTCAACAGTTTGTGTAGGCAGCGGTTGTCGGATAGGCATTCCGCCCATATTCATAGGTTCAGCATATAATAATCTGGATACTGTTCTGTTTTTCATAATTCATATTTCGTTTGAGGAAGCCGGACTCCGGTTATCCGGGAATCACGTCTCAAGGTTCAACTCATTGGAACATCCATTAATAATACTTCTGCATCGCTGTCAGCCTTAATGAAGAGTTGTTCAACATCCCAAATCCCGAAACCATCGCGTTTGTTAAGCTTCTGACTATTTAGCGTAATGTCTCCATCAATCACAAAAGCGTAAACGCCATTTCCTTTTTGGCTGATCCCGTATTCCGTTTCAAATCCTTTTTTAAGATTCCCCAAATAGAACTTAGCCTCCTGGTTGATCCAGACTCCCTCACTGTCTTTCTCTGGCGACACGATCAGTTGCAATTTGTTCTCGCGTTTCCCTGGATCGAAATTCTTTTGGTCATAATGCGGCTTGATGTTGCGCGTTTTTGGAATGACCCAGATCTGCAAGAAGTTTACTTTTTTGTCTTTGTTTTTATTGTATTCTGAATGCTGTATGCCCGTTCCCGCACTCATGATCTGCACATCATTTTGTTTAATCACGGCCACATTGTCCATACTGTCCCTGTGCTCAAGATCCCCCAACAAGGGAATGGAGATGATTTCCATGTTATCATGAGGGTGCGTGCCGAAACCCATGCCACCCTCAACAAAATCATCATTAAGAACACGGAGCACACCAAAATGAACCCTCTCGGGATTGTAATAATGAGCAAAACTAAACGTATGGTTAGTATCAAGCCAGCCGTGATTGGCATGACCTCGTGTATTCGCTTTGTGTAAAACAGAATTCATAGATAAAGTTAACTCATCATTCTACAATATTTTATCTCGGAAAGTTCAATCGAAGAATGTGAAAAGAGCGGGGTTTGCGCATCCCCAAATCCCCCAACCTTAGCGATTCCAACGGTGAAAAAAACTTGGTTATATTTGGTCAAATGACTGGTTATCGGGGGTTGAGCACGAACCCTTTAGACAACGTGCACAAATGAAATCTTGGCTATTAGTTGCTCTTTTTGCATTGGCAAGTATTAACGTTTTAGCTCAAAAAGGCGAAATTTACGGTCAGGTTATTGACGCAAAAACTCAGACTTTTTTGCCCTTCGTCAATGTTTACGTTAACAAAACGACGATTGGAACTATCACCAATGATTCAGGGAAGTTTGTCTTAAAAAATCTACCGCGGGGATCTGCCGAAATCGCTTTTTCATCGATCGGCTATGGCTCCTATCAATTGAATGTATTGATCGGGGAAGGCAGCAACAAACAACTATCGATCAAGCTAGTTCCGGATGTTCAGCAATTGTCGGAAGTAGAGGTGCGATCGGGTCGTGACAAAGTTTGGGAAAAACAACTAAAAAAGTTTGAAAAGATCTTTCTGGGTACCACCAGTAGTTGCAAAATTCTTAATCCCTGGGTTATTGATTTTGCCGATGAAAAAAATATGCTAACGGCAAACGCATCAATTCCTATCGAAATTGAGAATACACTGTTGGGATATAAACTTTTCTTCCAGCTGAAAAATTTTGCATACTCTTCAACGGAATTTTCCATTGTGGGAAATAGTCGGTTTTCGGAATTAACAACTTCAAATGCCGGAGAAGCTCTAAAGTGGATGAAAAATAGAGAGCGAGCCTATCTCGGTTCCATCAAACACCTGATGAAATCAATACTCGACCACAACATAAATAAAAACGGCTTCTCGCTCTATCGGGAAAAAGCAAAAGGAAAACTCCGTTCCCATAATTTTGGTCTGGAGCTTCAAAATAATCTCTCACCATATGATACCTCAGGCCTGGTTGAACCCGATTCAGTCATCAATGAATATCGAATTAAGTTCAAGGAAAAAGTGGAAGTTCATTACTTCCTTGACTTCTCTCAGACCAATTATTATACCGACATCAATAACCCCGTAAGTTGGCTTGAAGTTAGTGGTGGTTATGTTTGGGTCAATCAAGCTGGGACTATTCTTAATCCCAAGGACATTGCTATTTCGGGTGAAATGTCAGATGCTCGCGTATCGAACATGCTTCCATCCGACTATAAGCCCGGAAATATTATCGCCATTGAATCACCTAAAAATATTTCCGCAAAACGGCTTCAGGAAAAAGTGTACTTGCATACCGACAAACCCTACTACTATCCCGGCGATAAAATCTGGTTCAGTGCTTATATGAATTATCGGGCTCCGGGATTGATGGACACCTTGAGCAAGGTGTTATATGTAGATTTGATCAATCGTGATCGGGTAACCACTGAAAACCTCATCCTTAAAATTGATAGTGGAAGAGCAGCCGGCTCTTTCAATCTTCCAGCTAAAATAAGTCCCGGCAGTTATGTTCTTCGCGCCTATACGCAATGGATGAGAAACTATGGAATCGACCAATTTTTTTATAAGCCGATCAATGTTCTTTCTGTCGCTGACGGCGTAGAAGCAACTCCCTTTAACCCGGTTACCGATCATCTCTTAAAAATAACTTTTGATAAATCGGAGTACAAAAAAAGGGACAAAGTGAAAATGACACTGAGCCTGAATGCCGAAGATCAGGATGAAAAAATAAAGGGAAGCTTTTCCGTGTCTGTCCTTGATGACTCGCAGTCAGTATATGTGAAAGAACCTCAAACGATAAAAAATGATTTTCAATTGATTGAGCCGTCCAAAGAAATGATGCCTACATTTAAATACCCGATTGAGCGAGGTGTCACGTTTGACGGCATTTATAAGGACAAAAATGGAAAAAGAAAAAAGACAAAATTGACCATCCTGCCGGAAACCCTTGAAAGCATTTATCAAGTTCCAACGCTTAACAACGGAGAGTTTTCTTTGAAAGACTTAACGTTTTATGACAGCGCTAAATTCGGCATCCAACCCGTAGAAGGGAAAGTAATTTTGAAAAATAAAGAGCTGCCTGCACTTCCGGAAAAATTGTCGGTGTTCGAGCTGCCGCTCACAAGGCTGAGCACATCCTATAAGGCATCCTCCGATACGCTAAAAACCATTCTGCTTAAGGAGATTGAAGTCCACGAGAAAAAGATAAAACAATATGAAAATTCATATGCTGAGCCAGATTCATACATAAAAAGTGAAAGTATCGAGACCTACCAAAATTTGGGCGCGGCCATTGCGGCAAAAATTCCTGCGTTTAAACTTTTTTACTACGAAACTCATTGGTACCTGATATGGGCGAGAGGTGAATTTACAAGAGTGAATGCACCTTCGGAACCGGTTCTGTACATTGATCAGGCACTCGTTGTTGGAGAAACTGCCGGCGACAGGTTAGTGTATATCAATCCCGCAACCATCGATCACATCGAAGTAAAAGGAATGATCGGTTCAAACCTCGGCGCCAACGGTGCCAACGGTATGATTAGCGTGTTTACCAAGAGATTTACTGATCCCGCTTTCAAAGGATTGCCCATCATTAAAATAAGAGGATTTGATCACCCAAGGATCTTCGAAGCCCCTAACTATGACAATCCCCAAACAAATTTAAATACCGAGGATTATCGCTCGACGCTGTTTTGGGATCCTCGCGTTAGTCTTACATCAACTCATTCCCCGGTTGATCTTTCATTCTTTACCTCCGATCAATCCGGTAACTACAGAGTAATTGTTGAGGGCGTTACCAATAAGGGAAATACTATTCACGCTGAGGCGATCCTCAAGGTGAGTGAATATTAAATTCTAAATTAAAATAGCGCCTTGGCTTTGGCCATTAATTAACCCGAGCAATCACGCTTCCCTCGTAATGACGACTTTTTCCATCACATCGCCCTGACGGATGGCATCGATCACCTCAAGGCCTTCGTACACTTTTCCAAAGACAGTATGGTTGCGATCAAGGTGTGACGTGTTTTGCCGGGAATGGCAAATAAAGAATTGAGAACCGCCCGTGTTGCGACCGGCATGTGCCATTGATAGCACACCGCGATCGTGGTACTGGTTTTTTCCTGTGAGCTCGCAGTCAATTTTATAACCAGGTCCACCATTCCCAATACCATTGGGGCATCCTCCCTGAATCATGAAATTGGGAATGACGCGATGAAAAATCAACCCGTTATAAAAACCTTTTTCAGCAAGGGTAACAAAATTCTTTACAGTGTTGGGAGCATCTTCTTCAAAAAAATTGATTTTCATCACTCCTTTTTTAGTATGGATTTCAGCCGTGGTCATAGATTAATTTAGGATTTAGAAATTGAAAGATTCAAATTTAGCGTTTCATGTTTGCAATTCGAAATTGAGTGCTATGCCACTTTCGTGATCATTTCCGGCTTGACTGCTTCTCTCGCCATTCGGATCACTTGCTTGTTGATGTAATACATCATGACCACCGTTGTTACCATCGTGCCAATCACTACATATCCCAAAATGTCGTAGTGGTGAAGATTACCATCCGAAGTTTGTAACACAATCAGTCCGGCAATAGCAGAAGCAACTCCTCCTGCCACTTGCTGCACGGACGAATTGATGCTCATGAATGCGCCACGGTCTTGCGGAGCGGGAATAGCCGACACTAAAGCCGAAGATGAAATCATCCTCGCACTAATACCGGTAAACAAAATGATATTAAGTGCTATTACAACCCAAAGCGGTGTAACATCCAATTGCGTGTAGATGGCGACCATCAGCGCGCCAATGATTGTGCCAACAACAAATATTTTGAGTTTGCCAAAGCGATCACTGAGTTTGCCGATCAGTGGCCCGGTCAAAATAGAAAACGCTCCGGTGATACCATATATCCAGGGCAATTGTGCCATTGTCAACCCCAGGTTGTTGGTACTAAACGCACTGCCAAAAGGCATCAGCATGAATCCGCCGGTGGCCAAAAGTGTTGTGCAAAAAAATGCCTTGATATAATCGGGAAGTGTGAACGTCTTGATCAGATGCTGCAACGGATTTCGTTCTGATTTTAATTTTAAGTGACCGTCTACCGGCTTCATATAAATTAAAATAAGTACCCAAACACCGATTCCAAAAATAGCAATCATCCAAAACGGTGCATGCCAGTCAAATTGGTTTGCCAGCACAAGGCCGATGGGCAGGCCTAACACCTGGCTCGCTGCAAACGACATTTGCACAAAGCCCATCACACGGCCGCGTGTCTCAAATTTGAAAAGATCCGTGATGATGGCAAAACTTACCGAACCAATCACCCCTCCGAAAATACCGGTAACAATCCGGGCAGCCAACAACAAAGGATAGTCGGGAGCCAATGCACACAATAGCGTGCCTAAAAGAAATCCCGAGTAGAAAAATATCATCATTTTTTTTCGATCGAATCTATCTGCAAACCCTGCTGCTAAAATCCCCGATGCCCCTGCACTGAAAGCATAAGCGGAAACCACCCAGCCAAATTGGGAAGTGGTAATGTGAAGCTCAGGCATCAAAATGGCCCCCAGTGGGGAAAGCACCATAAAGTCGAGGATAATTGAAAATTGTAGGATCGACAGAATGGCGATAACAAATACTTGGTAGCCGGAAAATATTTTTTCCTTCCCTTCTGGTTCTGCTGGCATTGAAATTTTATTTTTTAAGTTAGTTTTACATCCTCGGCTTCCACGGAGTTTCTTCAATATTTAGTTCGCGAGCCATCATTCGGCAAAGGACAAACAAATAGTCGGAAAGGCGGTTTAAATATTTTATAAGGATCAAATCCACAGGATTTTGGTCATGCAAGGCAATAACCAATCGCTCCGCTCTTCGGCAAACCGTCCGTACCACGTGCCCCATTGAAACCGATTCATGCCCTCCGGGCAGGACAAAGGATTTCATCGGAGGCAGCTGATCGTCCATTTTATCAATTTCCTTTTCAAGCAAAACAACGTCACTTTCGTTTAATAATGGAATTTTAACCTTTGTGTTTCCTGGCACGGTAGCAAGAATGGATCCAATCGTAAAAAGCCTGTCCTGGATTTCTAGTAAAATTTCTTTCCGATTTGCATTCACTGGTTGATCCCTCAACAACCCCAGGTAGGAGTTTAGTTCATCAACCGTTCCATACGCATCAATGCGCAAGTCGGATTTCAGCAAACGCTGACCTCCGAATAATGAGGTTGTTCCTTCATCTCCGGTTTTGGTGTAAATTTTCACGGAGCAAAAGTAAAATTCAATTCCGATAATTCAAGGAAGATCAAATTGTGTCAATGTGCAGCCACTGGTTCACCCCGGTTAATGTTTTCATTTTTGTGGTCCCACTCAATCAAACCGTCCCTGAGGCGGATGATGCGATGTGCATAGTGAGCAATATCATCTTCGTGGGTCACCATAATAATGGTGTTGCCCTTGTCGTGCAGTTCCTGAAATAACCGCATGATATCATAAGAGGTTTTTGAGTCAAGATTTCCAGTAGGCTCGTCGGCCAGGATGATCGATGGATTATTTACCAGCGCGCGCGCAATGGCTACACGTTGGCGTTGCCCTCCCGAAAGTTCATTAGGCCGGTGATGAGACCGATCAGCCAGGCTAACGTTTTCCAATGCGCCCATCGCCATTTCATCACGGTCGTCTTTAGTATAGCCGGCATAAATCAAGGGCAGAGCCACGTTCTCTAGCGCCGATGCCCGTGGAAGCAAGTTGAAAGTCTGGAACACAAAACCGATTTCTTTGTTGCGGATAACGGCCAGTTCATTTTCGGTCATCTCACTAACCAAGTGGTTATTGAGCATGTACGTGCCACTGGTTGGCGTATCCAAGCAGCCTACAATATTCATGAGGGTAGATTTACCCGAGCCAGAAGGTCCCATGAATGCCACATATTCACCTTTATCAATGGAAATTGAAATATCCTGAAGGGCATTAACAATGTTGTTGCCCATTTTGTAAACCTTGGCAATGTTGTGGGTTTCGATAATCTTAGGCATAGGGTAAAATTACGGGTGCAAGTTATTCAATACTGATACTGATAACTTCAATTATTGTTTCATTTTTTCTGTATTTGGCAAAAATAAAGCCCGTGTCATGACGGAATGACCTCTCCCTATGTTACAAACCAAGTATCCGGGATACTTTTAATATCCCCATCACACTAAGGCTATCGGTAATTTTACCATCCAGCACCATTTTTAAAGCTTCTTGAAAAGGGAGCTTCCACACCTTCATATCAGCTTCCGTAGCTTCACGTTCATGAGCGCTTTCGCTCAACCCCCGCGCAAGAAAAATATAACCCACTTCATCCGAGACTGAATTCGACAAATGAGCCCTTTGGATTTCCGTCCAGTGCTCTGCCTTGAGGCCGGTTTCTTCTAACAACTCCCGCTGTGCCGATTCTAAAAAAGTTTTTCCCACCGGACCACCTCCCTCGGGAATTTCCCAACTCCATTCATCAAGTACATATCGATGCTGACCTACCAGCCAGGTATTGTTTTCCTCATCCAATGGGATGATGCCGATGGCTGTATTTTTAAAATGGACTTTTCCATAAATCCCCTTGCCCCCGGATGGATTGATCACTTGGTGTTCTTCCAGTTTGATCCAGGGGTTTTCATAGACGTCTTCGCGAGAAAGAGTTGTCCAGGGATTCCGGTAGCTGGATACGGGGTGTTTATCGTTGCTCATGATTATTTGAAAAAAGTCAAGTCACAATGTATTAAACAAACCATAAAACTTAGCATTTCCAGAATCCAGGTTTCATGAATCCATCAAAGTAAATTAATTTGCGGTCATGCTAAAATCTTCTTTCACTCCAGACCTGATCGAAGCCGGCTGTGATGAAGTGGGTCGCGGATGCCTGGCCGGGCCTGTGGTGGCTGCCGCCGTGATCTTGCCGAAAAATTATCGTCATGAACTATTGAATGACTCCAAACAACTCACGAAGGAAGAAAGGAATCTGTTGCGTGAAGAAATCAAACTCGATGCCCTCGCCTGGGCCATTTCCGAAACCAGCAGCGAAGAAATTGATGAGATTAATATTTTAAACGCGTCATTTCTCGCCATGCACCGAGCGCTTGATCAATTATCGGTGAAACCTGAGTTTCTACTCATCGATGGAAACCGGTTCAACCCCTATCATGAATTAAAATTTGAATGCATCATCAAAGGAGATGCTCATTATCTTAGCATTGCCGCAGCTTCTGTGCTCGCCAAAACCTACCGGGACGATCTGATGGAACAACTGGCATTAAGATATCCGGGGTACGGATGGAACACCAACGTTGGCTATCCTACCCTCGAGCACAGGGATGGAATTAGAAACTTGGGAATCACACCCTATCATAGAAAAACGTTTGCCTTACTCCCTTCTCAATTAGAGTTGTTTGAGGATTAATCGATTCATTTTTCTTTGTAAGAAATAACGGTCTTACCCAAATTTTCCCCGGCCTTCAACAACCAGTGGATTTAAGGTTCTCTCTGATTCCTGCTTGGTATGCTCGGAAACCATTTCGACAGCAATCAATTCTTTCGTACTTAGCGTTTCTGAATGCTGACTAATGTCAAGACCGAGGCGCTCGTCTTCCGGTGAAACACGTAACCGGGTCATTAAACCGGTAATTTTGAAAATGATATACGATCCGCCAAAAGTAAATACCCCAACAATCACCAAAGCCAATAAATGATATCCGAAGGTTTCAAACTTACCGTTGATTAACCCAACGTCCTTGGCAAAAACACCGGTGAGGATCATTCCAACAATACCACCCAACCCATGGCAAGGAAATACATCGAGGGTATCATCCAACCAGGTCTTTTGGCGATAATAAACTGCCAGGTTGCTTACAATAGCTGCTGCAAAACCAATGAATACGCTCTGGCCTACATTGACGTACCCGGCAGCCGGTGTAATCGCTACCAATCCAACTACTGCGCCGATGCACGCACCCATGGCGGAAATTTTTCTTCCCACTAAAGCATCAAACATCACCCAGGTGATCATGGCCGATGCGGTGGCCATGTTGGTGGTGGCAAAAGCTTGGACGGCCAAACCATTAGCGGCAAGCGCTGACCCTGCGTTAAAGCCAAACCAACCGAACCACAACATTCCGGTTCCCAAAATGATGAAAGGAATATTAGCAGGTTGATGTGTTTTGTTTTGTCGTTTGCCTAAAATGGCGGCTCCCGCTAATGCAGCAAAACCGGCACTCATGTGTACGACTGTTCCCCCGGCAAAATCCAAAACACCGAGCTTGCGCAAAAAACCATCCGGATGCCAGGTCCAATGTGCCAGTGGGCAATAAATTAATAGGGAAAACAAACACATGAAAATCAGGTAAGAAGTGAACTTCACCCGTTCGGCAAAACTTCCTGTAATCAAAGCTGGGGTAATAATGGCAAACTTAAGTTGGAAAAGCGCGAACAGTAAAAATGGAAAAGTAGGCGCGAGACGGGGATTAGGACTTAGACCAACATTGTGAAAGGCAAAGAAAGTAGTGGGGTTGCCAATAAATCCGCCGATGCTATCACCAAAGGCAAGGCTGAAACCTACCAGGTACCAGAGCAAGCTGATCACGCCTAGGGCGATGAAACTTTGAAGCATGGTAGAAATTACATTTTTAACACTGACCATTCCTCCATAGAAGAATGAAAGACCAGGGGTCATAAACAAAACAAATGCGGTGGCTACAATCATCCATGCCGTATCCGCCTTGTCAATACTATTTGATAGGTCAGGGGCCGGTTCCTCAGCGCCAAACAAGACCAAAAACTGAAGCGCACAGATGATCACAAAAATTACAATCCATCGTGTCTTGGGTTTGCTCATGGGCAATTCAATTTAAATTCTACGCGAATTTCAACTAATTAGGTTATAAAATAATCCATTCGTCAAAAAAAATTACTGAAACCGATTTAGAAAGGGTTATTTCATAACTCAGATTAGTTAGAAATTGAGTTAAAGTTCTTCTTGACCCTAGGTCATTAAATTCCAAGCACACAACTATAAATGCATTGACTTTGCCATTGAAAAAGCTACTTTCAAGCAACATTTATCTCATGAGAAAAACTGTTTTCATTTTCCTGATTGCCATTGGAAGTCCTTTGGCCGCACAAATGCTCAAAGCCCCTGAAGTAAAGGAGGGGGATGGCCCCTACGCACAACTCATCATCCGCGGAGTAATGCTGATTGATGGAACAGGCGCTCCTCCAGTTGGGCCGGTAGATATCGTGGTCAATCAAAATCGAATTGTAAAGATTGCCAGTATTGGCTTGCCAACGCCCGGGATGCCGAGCAACGCTAATCGACCAAAACTAGATTCCGGGGGAAAAGAATTGAATGCAGAAGGTATGTATTTGCTTCCCGGGTTTATTGACATGCACGGCCATATTGGTGGTGGTCAGGCGCCCATTGCAGAGTATGTTTTTAAACTTTGGATGGCGCATGGCATCACTACGATTCGTGAACCGGGTTCCGGAAACGGAATTGACTGGGTACTTGATGAAAAAAATAAAAGCGCGCAGAATTTAATTACCGCTCCACGCATTAAGGCGTATGTAACGTTTGGGGCGGGAAGCAAGGAACCAATCCGCACCGCTGATCAGGCGAGAGCATGGGTCAATGAAAATAAACTTAAAGGTGCTGATGGAATTAAATTTTTTGGTGCATCACCCGAAGTAATGGACGCTGCCTTACGTGAAAATAAAAGACTCGGACTGAGATCGGCTTGCCACCATGCACAATTAGGAGTCGCCCGATGGAATGTCGTTCAATCTGCAACCGCCGGCCTCACCACCATGGAGCATTGGTATGGTTTGCCCGAATCCATGCTTGCTAACTCAACCCTGCAAAATTATCCGCTCGATTATAATTACTACAACGAACAAAACCGTTTTGAAGAGGCAGGAAAGTTATGGAAACAAGCGGCACCGCCTTATTCTGAAAAATGGAACCAGGTCATGAACCGCCTGCTGGAACTGGATTTTACGTTAGACCCAACCTTTAATATTTATGAAGCAAGCCGCGATTTACATCGAGCCCGGAGGCAAGAGTGGCACGAACAATACACCCTTCCCCAACTTTGGGAGTTCTATCAACCCAACCGGATATCGCACGGATCATATTGGTTCAACTGGGGAACAGAGCAAGAAGTGGCATGGAAAGAAAATTATCGCCTGTGGATGACCTTCGTGAACGAGTATAAGAATCGCGGTGGGCGTGTAACGATTGGAACTGACTCAGGGTTTATTTTTGAATTATATGGCTTTTCGTATGTGCGAGAAATGGAACTATTGCGGGAGGCCGGGTTCCATCCGTTGGAGATTATCCGTTCCGGCACCTTATATGCAGCCCAGGCTTTGGGGATGGATAAGGAAATCGGTTCGGTGGAAATTGGCAAACTTGCCGACTTTGTAATTGTTGATCAAAATCCATTAGAAAATTTGCAAGTACTCTACGGCACAGGCGCCATCAAACTCACGGATGACAACAAGGTGGTGCGTGTTGGTGGCGTGAAATACACCATCAAAGACGGGATTATCTATGACGCTAAAAAACTGCTGGCGGATGTAAAGGGGATTGTTGATTTAGAGAAAAAGAAAACGGGGTTCGTGCTGAAACAACCGGGTGTTGATTAATAAATAATTAATTGAAAAATAAGGTCAACGTTAATGCCTATGATAAGAAGATGAAAATGAAACCCATTTAAACTCATTCCAGCCCGAGTGAAAGAATACCTACTCGGAAGATTTAAAAATGAAAACTCAAAAAAAATACCGGTATCCCAAACCCTGACAAATGAATTGGGTACAGCCCGCGTATAACCCTTGAAATTATCGAAAGATAAGGTCAGTTAAAAGAAGGATAAGCGATCATTACAACCTAAAATAGAATTACAGAATAAAAATTAGGTTTCGTTGAGCCTTTATTTTTTAAATCTCGAAGAATCAGCACTTATTAAATCGAACTTACTTTTTGAAAAAAGGTTACTTTCAAGCAGCAACGCTCTATCAATCCGAGAGTTTTTCTTGTTCCCGATTGTCAAGTCCTAAGGCTGACAAGTTGCAACTGAATCTAGAGCTGAAATAATCCATGCGGTTGCCAATTGAAACTTAAATACAAGACGCAGGCCATAAAATCTTATATTTGACTACTATTTATTATCTGTAACGACCTAAATCAGTTTAAATATGAAATTTACATCCGTTTTTATTGTCGGATTATTGCTAATTGCTTTAAAAACATTGGGCAATAACATCTTAGTAGCGAATGTAACCATGTCTGGTCAGAATGCAGGAGCTTCCCCAGCCTACACCTACGTTCAATTTGATTTATCCTGGGACAACTCCTGGAATCTTGCCAGTGGGCCTAGCAATTGGGACGCGGCATGGATCTTTGTTAAATTCCAGATTACCGGCGGTTCGGGTTGCACTGCTTCAACGCTTTGGAATCATGCCACACTAAGCAGTACCAGTTCTGATCATAGTGTCGGAAACAACAACGGAGTGGCCGCTACAATTACCGCTGAGCCTGATAGCAAAGGAATATTTATTTATCGTTCGGCGGCAGGAAGCGGTTCTAATTTATGGCAAACCATAAAATTGAAGTGGAATTATGGAACGGATGGAGTGGGTGGCAGCTGTACGGTAACGGTAAAAGTATATGCCATTGAAATGGTGTATGTGCCCACAGGAAGTTTTTATGTTGGAGATGGGTTAGCGGGTTTGGGGAAATTTGAGGCCGCTGCCACCGGTACACCATTTCAAGTGACTTCATCTACTACACCCAGCACTTTAGGTGGCGGTGGAGCAGGGTCACTCGGAAATAACAGCAATGTTGGAATAACAACAGCTGATGACTTTTCCAGTACGGGAGCAACGCAGGTTTTGCCTGCTGCATTTCCAAATGGCTATACCAATTTTTATAGCATGAAGTACGAGATTAGCCAACACCAGTATTATGAATTTCTAAATACTCTTACCGGTACGCAGCAAGCAAACCGAACACCGGCAACCACGGCAGGCTGGTATCACGGTAATGCCGGAAATCTTACAACACCTCAAAACCGAAATGGAGTTAAGTGTCAAATAGCCCCTGTCGGTGCAACTCCGGGCGTTTACGGATCAGATTTAAACAATAATGGAACATTTAATGAGGTCGCTGCCGACGGTATGTACCTTGCCATGAATTATTTGAGCAGCCCAGATCTTCTAGCCTATTTAGATTGGTCTGGATTAAGGCCCATGACAGAATTGGAGTTGGAAAAGGCCTGCAGAGGATCATTAATTCCGGTCTCCGGTGAATTTGCGTGGGGAACGGCTGCTGCTACTGCTGTTGCTTCCTTAACCAACTCGGGCGCAAATAATGAAACTTCTGCTACTGCAAACGCGAATATCAATTACAACAATGGACTCGCCGGCCCCGCCCGATGTGGGATCTTTGCCACCGGCACTTCCACCAGGGTTCAGGCTGGCGCGACCTACTGGGGAATCATGGAAATGTCCGGAAACGTGTGGGAAGATGAGGTAGGCGTGGGGTCTGCAGCGGGAAGATCATTTACCGGCCTCCATGGAGACGGAAGTTTAAATGCAGCCGGATTCGCTAATACAAATTTCTGGCCAGGCATAAATGGAAACAATACCCTGACCTCAGCTAACACCGCTTATGGAGGAGTAACAGGGTGTACCGGATATGCAGGAATTGGATTTGCTGCAGGTACTTTTAATACTAATACATGGGCGACTGTTTCTGACCGTTCTTACCGAGATGGATGGAATGGTCTTACTGGTAGGGACGTGCGCAATGGTGGCAGAGGTATTCGCATCCCATAATATTTTTGGGGTCAGCCAACCAAAATTTGAGCACTAATGCTTAACAAGAAGCCGATAGTCATCTTTATTTTGTTCATGGCATTTGGGAAATGGTCGTTTGGCCAGTATACCGGAGGCGCAAATGACGGGTATTCATCTGGAACTTTTTGCGGAAATGATTTGAATGGAACATCCTCGCCTGCTATAACACTCGGTCTTGTTGGTGGTTTAACAAACACTTGCAATAATTGGAGCAGTAATTATTCCATTGCCGTCACTTCTGGTTCTTCACCCTATTTTAACTGGACAGGCCCGTCGGGGTCATCTATCGCAGGGCAAATAAATAGTTTCACTTTAAGTCAGGTATCCATTGCCTTTGCGGCAACTAACGGAAATGTAACCGTAACTGCCACTAATGGATGTACATCTGCATCGGCTTTTTTAGCGGTTACCCTTTTCTCATGTAACAATACACTTGGTGGGAATAACGATGGCTACAACTCCGGCATCTTTTGCGGAAATAATTTGAATGGTTCAGCCTCACCAGCCATAACCCTCTCTACAATTGTGGGTTCAATCGGCACTTGCAACAATCTTAGCGATAACTATTCCGTGACATTGACTGCAGGTTCTTCACCTTATTTTAACTGGGCAGGCCCCTCAGGATCATCGATTGCAGGGCAAGTAAATACTTTTACTTCAAGTCAGGTTTCCATTGCTTTTGCGACCACCGGCGGAAACGTAACCGTCTCTGCTACCAATGGGTGTACCGTAGCATCGGCTTCTTTGGCGATTACACTCAATCCCTGCAACAATTTTCTTGGTGGAAACAATGATGGCTACTCTTCCGGCATCTTCTGTGGAAATGATTTGAACGGCTCTGCCTCGCCAGCTATAACCCTCAGTGCCATTGCCGGTTCAGCCAACACGTGCAATACCTTAAGCGACAACTATTCCGTTTCCGTGACTGCAGGATCTTCGCCTTATTATAATTGGGCAGGCCCCTCAGGTTCATCCGTTGTTGGGGAAATAAATACTTTCAACTCTAGTCAGGCTACCATTGCATTTGCGACAAGCAACGGAAACGTAACCGTCTCTGCTACCAATGGATGTACTGTAGCCTCTGTCTCTTTGGCAATTACACTTAATCCTTGCAACATCTCATTGGGTGGGATCAACGATGGTTTTTCCTCCGGTATTTTTTGTGGAAATGACCTTACCGGAACTACAGCCCCTGGGATAACTTTAAATCCCATCACCGGATCAGGAACCAACTGCACTAACCTTGGCGATAACTACTCCATTTCACTGGCCTCAGGCGGCGCTTCCAATTATTACTGGTCAGGCCCAACAGGATCTATTGTATCAGGGACTACAAGGAATTCTACCAGTAGTACAGCCTCCATCAGTTTTGGATTATCAAGTGGAAATATCTTCGTAACCGTGGACAATGGTTGCTCCAATGCCACAGCCTTTTTAGCAGTAGCATTAATCGCTTGTAATACAACCTTCGGAGGAATCAACGATGGATTTTCAACCGGGTCTTTCTGTGGGAATGACTTGAATGGAACAGGAGCAACAGCAATCACATTGAATGCAATATCCGGATCTTCAACGGTTTGTTTCAATTACGGACAAAATTATTCGGTTAGTAATGCTTCAGGTTCAGCCACTAACTATGCTTGGTCTGGCCCAACAGGAACCACTGTTGGAGGGCTATTAAATACCTTTACTTCCAGTCTGGCAACCGTCAATCTTGGCTCTACCAGTGGAAATATTTCTGTTACCGCATCAAATGCCTGTAGTACGGCTACGGTAAGTCTGGCAGTGACAGGAGCCAATTGTTTTACCTCACTTGGTGGTATAAACGATGGGTTTAATGTTGGCACGGGAAACATTGCATTACCCGTTATCTTGGTGGACTTTAACGCAAAGGTAGTTTCAGATGAAGTAAAACTCTATTGGATCACGGATTCAGAGTTGAATAATGATTTCTTTACTATCGAACGATCCCTAGACGGAAAAACTTTCTCGTTCCTTGCAAAAACTGAAGGTGCTGGTACCTCATCGAAAGCGCACAACTATTCTATTATTGATACAAGCCCGTATGAAGGAATTTCTTATTACCGGTTAAGTCAGACCGATTTTGATGGCAAAGTGGAATATTTAGGTGTAGTCGCAGTAAATGTTAGTGGCAAAGATGATTTTGGCTTGGAGGTGTTTCCTAACCCAATTATAGGCAAAATTGTAAATATGACATTTAGCCAGAATTGGTGGAATAGATCAGCGCAATTGCAAATAACCGATGTAATCGGAAATCCCATTATTACCGCATCGTTTATAATAGGGCCAGAAAAACAACTCAATATTCAAAACAATAACCTCAGTGCTGGCCTTTACATCATCGTCATTCATGTCAACAATCAAAAACTGGCGAAGAAAATAGTAGTGCCGTAAAGTATTTGATCGCGTCTTTATCGAGAACATGAAGACGATTTATTACAAGCTCTTCCACAAATACAAAGTCGCGTAGGCCTCCCATCCCTTATAGGTTTTGAAAATCTTTTTCACTTGGGAAAGGGAAGGTTTTTTCTTCATCCCTTTTAAGTTTTTGATGGCATTATGAAGTCCTGCATCTTCCAGGGGAAAAGCATTTGGATAGCGAAAGGTTTTCATTAAGGCATAGTTGGCTGTCCAGTTACCAATGCCTTTAATTTTCATCAATTCTGTTTTTGCATCGTCAAAAGAAAGTTCACTTAATTTATCTTTTGAAATAACACCGCCCGCAAATGCTTCGCCAATCAATTTCACATAGTTACTTTTTTGCCGTGAGAACTGGAGTGGCAATAAATCATCATCACTAAGGGTGGCAACCAATTTTGGCTCTGGAAATAAGTAATGGTCATTCCCGTCAAAGTTTATCCGCTCACCAAACTGTTGCACGAACCGTTGCTTGAGGGTGTAAGCAAACTGCAAGTTGATCTGTTGACCCAGTACGGCCCACACTAACGACTCAAATAAATCCGGTTGACCAATAATCCGGTAGCCATGAAATTCTTTGACCAGATCTTTCAGCAATTCATCCTTCCTGGCAAGGGCATAAAATGGTTTTAAGTCTGTTTCCATGTCAAACCATTCACGAATGTAGCCTTCTATTTTCTTTCTAATTTTCGCATTTGGCCTGACGTTAAGAAATTCTACATTCAAGTTCTTGTCGGCTGAACTAGTCCTGAAAATTATTGGCTGTTCTTCGACCAGCAATGCTTTTATCACACTTTCATTTTCGATGCGATGCAATACCTCGCGGGGAGAACGTTTTAAAAAAGACAAACATAAATCATAAGAAAATATTTCAGGGAATGGGATTTTCATTTTCAGTTGGTCAAATTATTAAGGTTGTAAATAAATAGAATAAAATGAACTTCTAATTTAATTTTTTCAGCAACAATCGGGTTGAACTAAATCTATCACCCCAACATATTTGTTGCATGAAAAAAGTGAATGAACTTTTGTGGCCAGAAATCCTGACATCGCTCCGTGAAAAAGGGTTCGTTCGAATCGACAATTTCCTGTCGAAAGAAGATTGTATTCAATTAATCAGTTTATACCCGAAGCAAGAACTTTATCGAACCATCATTGATATGCAACGCTATCGATTTGGGAAAGGCGAATACAAATATTTCAATTATCCTTTGCCACTTCCAATCCAACAACTTCGTGAGCAATTTTACAATCCCCTTCACGCTCTTGCCAACCAATGGCTAAGCCTCTTAGGCCTCGAATCAATGTACCCTGAAAACCATTCGGGTTTTATTTCGCTTTGTAAAATGCGCAAACAAAATCGGCCTACACCTCTGATTTTGCATTACCAAACTGGGGGTTTCAACACCTTGCATCAAGATCTGTATGGTGAAATCTATTTCCCATTTCAGGTTGTTTTGGTTCTTTCACAACATGGAATTGATTATGAAGGCGGTGAATTGGTGATGACAGAGCAACTTCCCAGAGCACAATCCAAAGCAAATGTGATAATACCCAATCAGGGTGACGCCATTATCCTTACTACTAATTTCAGACCCGTGAAGGGCACACGAGGATATTATAAATCAAGCATGAAACACGGAGTAAGCGAAGTGAAATCAGGTGAACGGTATGCCTTTGGAATTATTTTTCACGATGCAATTTAACGCGCCCATTATCGATTAGCCAATGTTGCAGCATTTTTCTTTGGCTCGGTCAGTATCGATCCAATAATCATTTCCCTTTCAACTCCTCAGCAATCATCAACACAAAATCCTTCCCTTTCAAAAAACCTTTTCCCCACTCGGCATCATATTTATTAGTGATGCCCAATGCAGGGATATCCTCCAGTTTCTTTCCGCTTTTTAGTGCAGCAGCAATTTGATCGCGAATATCAGCCAAACGGTCGCGGAAGACTTTCACGTCAGCTTTTGTAGCGAGCTCGCCGTGACCGGGAATGATTACCGATTTTTCATCCATACGAGTCAAAGCCATATCAAGTACTTTAATAAACCCGTTGATAGAACCACCATTGTTCATATCAATATAAGGATACCCATACCGCACAAATACATCACCCATGTGATACACGTTGGCATTTTTGAAATGAATGATCGCATCACCATCGGTGTGGCTGCCAAAATTGAAATGAAAAACTTCCAGATCTTCATTGTTAATGTGCAAAGCAATGTGATCATTAAAAGTGATCACCGGCCAGGCTTGAGCATCGCGTGGTGGTGTTGTGGTTTTCTGAACTGCATTGTAGGATTCCTTCATCATCCGGTTACGCACATTTTCTTGTGCAATAATAGTTACTCCATCTTTTCTAAAATTCTCGTTGCCACCGGTATGGTCGCCATGGATGTGTGTATTGACAAGATATTTGATCGGACCCTTATCGAGCGACTGAACTGCCGCTTTGATTTTTTCTGAAAGCGGCGCAAACTGGTCATCGATCATCAGATTTCCGTCTTTTCCTGTGATCAACCCAATGTTGCCCCCTGAGCCTTTAAGCATATAGATATTCTCTTTGATAAGGGTAGGCCTTATCTTCACGGTATCAAAATTTTGCTGCGCAAAAACTCCCGATGTGATGAAGAGTAAAAGAAAAGAGTGCTTCATGTTTTTTTATTGAAAAAGTAAGGAATAAAATGACAATGGGCAAGTTTTCTTTTGCCAGGAGGCATTGCTTACTAAAGTGTTAGTATTACCAGGAGTAGTTTCCGACAATTTGTTAAAACTTTTTCATGCTTTCCTCCGTCTTATTCTCAAATTATAAGTTCGGTAAATTCACATCGTAGCCATTTCAATACAATAATTCAACAACTCAATCCCTTGTTCTTTTCCAAGCCAAATCATTAGAACACTTTTGCCGTAAGCAACCACAAAATTTTCGTTATGCTGAAAAATTATTTAAAAACCGCTTTCCGCAATCTTTGGAGAGAGAAAAATAAGACGACGCTCAATGTTCTCGGGCTCACCATCGGAGTTGCAGGAAGTCTGGTTTTGTTTTTACTGGTACGCTACCACGACAGTTTTGACCGCCACCACGCCAACCGCGACGATATCTACCGGGTGGTAACTACCTCCGACGGCAACGTCGGAAAAGATTACTCGAGTGGTGTGCCTTCGGTATTACCGGAAGCATTTAAAAATGATTTTCCCGAAGCTGACCAGGTAACGTTCACTTCCTACATGTCGGGATCATTAATTACTATTCCCCAAAAATCAGGCGAGCCGAAACGTTTTCAGGAAGATCAAGGTGTAACGTTTGCCCAGCCCGGTTTTTTTAAAATATTTGATCGCAAAATAATCTCCGGCGATCGTACAAAAGGACTGGAAGGGGCTAATGAAGCCATCCTTTCCAAAAGCATCGCTCTGAAATATTTCGGCAAGGAGGATGCCCTCGGAGAAATCTTAGAGTTTGATAAACATCAATACAAGGTCACCGCGGTAATGGAAGATGCACCCACCAACACCGACCTGCCCTTCATTGTGATGTTGTCGTACATTACGGTAAAAGCTGACTACGATAAAAAGGGCTGGGGAAGCACATCGAGCGACGAGCAGTGCTACATTTTAGTAGGTGACAACAGGAAGGTGAGCACCATCGAAAGCAGAATGCCCCAGTTTGTAAAAAAATACCTGGGCGAAAAGAACCGCGATAACCGGACGTTCATTCTTCAGCCGTTGCACACCCTCCACTTCGATGAGCGTTTTGGCAACTATAATTATAATACGGTAAGCCAATCCATGTTGCTTGCGCTTAAGGTGATCGCGATGCTTCTTGTCGTTACAGCATGCATCAACTTCATCAACCTCACCACCGCCGACGCCATCAAGCGCTCCAAAGAAGTGGGTATCCGCAAAACACTTGGCAGCAGCCGTAAGCAACTCGTGGCGCAGTTTCTCGGGGAAACGTTCATGATTACCTTATTTTCGGTCGTCCTTGCATTTGTGATCGGCCTTTTCTCTCTAAAATTTCTAAACGCATTTCTCGATCTGAAACTTTCGCTATCCCTTAGCGATCCTGCGGTTGTTATTTTCGTAACAGGCGTTACCCTAGTCGTGTCTCTCTTTTCGGGCTTGTATCCTGCGTTGGTAGTTTCGGGCTTTGAACCGGCGCTGGCGTTGAAAAATAAAATCAGCAACAAAAATTCTTCGGGCTACTTAATGAGACGAGGCTTAGTTATCACCCAGTTTTTCATTTCACAAGTACTCATTATCGGCACCATCGTGCTGATCACACAGATGAATTATTTTCGAAGCAAAGATCTCGGTTTTCGCAAAGATGCGATCATCACCGTGCCTGTGCCGGTGCGGGAGGAACCCGCCCTGGCCGACAGCTCCAAGACAAGCCGCATGCGTACCTTGCGGGGTGAGGTAATGCGGTTGAAAGGTGTTGAACTGGCAAGCCTGAATAATTCGGCACCCGCCTCTAACAGTGTTTCTTCCACCGATTTTAAAATTGAAGGAACCGACAAATTTTATGAAACGCAGGTGAAGACTATCGACAGTTGCTACCTGCCGTTGTTCGGATTACAATTGCTGGCCGGCCATAACCTGACAGACTATGACACCGCGCAAGGTTTTGTTGTCAACGAAAAACTTGCGTCGATGCTCGGTTACAAAAATCCACAAGAGATTATTGGCAAAGTGATTGACATGTGGAAAAAGAAACTTCCCGTGACAGGCGTCGTAAAAGATTTCCACACCGTCTCTCTTCGTGATCCGATAGAGGCTACGATTATGCTGAATCGCATTCGCAATTACCGCTCAATGGCCATAAAAATTTCGCCGACCAACATGCAGGAAACGATCAAGGAAATTCAGAAAACTTGGGAAACACTTTATCCGGATTTTATTTTCTCATATGAATTCCTCGACGAATCCATTCGCAAGTTTTATCAGAGCGAGGAACGAGCTTCCGCTCTCCTTTCTATCTTTACTACGCTGGCTATTTTCATAGGGTGTTTAGGCTTGTTCGGGCTCGCATCGTTCATGGCCAACCAGAAGACCAAAGAAATCGGCGTGCGCAAGGTGATGGGCGCCAGCGTGCAAAGCATTATCTTACTTTTCACGAAGGAGTTTGTCTTTTTAATCGTTATTGGTTTTGTCGTTGCCGCCCCGTTGGCCTGGTATTTTTCAAACCAGTGGCTCAGCCAGTTTGCATACAAGATCAACGTTGGCCCTGTAATCTTCTTCATCGGACTGGTCACCACATTTATGATTGCGATGCTCACGGTGGGCTATCGCTCGTTTCGTGCGGCAACGGCAAACCCGGTGAATTCATTGAAATATGAGTAAGTGATTGGAGACTTCTTTATCGATTTATTTCTACCAGGAGAATCCATGCATCCCAAATAGCTTTAACAAAACAAGAGCAAATTCCCGGCACAATCCAGTAAGTTCCGGCTTCAATATTTGTAAACAACATAATTCCCGCAATCAAGTAAGGGAGAATGGCAAGCTGATTCAAAAGTAAATGGATACGGTATTGCGTTTTATAATTTTTGCTTGTCCCTCGGTATATGACGGTATCAATCCTTGTGATAATAATCCATGTGATAACAGAAAGAGCCGTTATTTCACTGCCCATAGAAACTTGCTCTTGACCCGGAACAAGGAATAAGATCGAGACTATTAAAATGTTGAGTAGCAAAACCAGCGAGAGCAAAGCTCTATCGACCAATCTTGAGAAGGATAAGATACGATCAAGATTGATCGATACAGCCACGAAAATCAGGCCCGTCAGCGCTGCTGCTGAACCTGATGTAGCGACAAACAGATCATGCCATTCATTCATGATTGCGAATTTAATACTATAAATGATTTTTTAGGAGTGCTTGATTTCGAACACCAGCTGAACCAATTGTAGCAAAAATGAGTTAAGCTGAACTGAGCCAAAATTTTCAGGCATTATTTTATTCAACCTTAACCAATTCAACATGACTCCCACCGAAATCTGTTTACTGCAGTGGACTGCCTACAATAGCCGGATGCAAAAAATGATGGACGCCATCAGCGAACAAAATCTTAATTCACCTATAACGCCAAACGGAAATTCTCCGTCCTGGCTGTTCGGGCATCTTGCGGATACCGATGACAAGTTGCTTGAACTTTTTGGAATCAGGGAAAGGATGTTCCCCGAGCTGGAAAAGATCTATCACCACGAACGCGGCACCAACCAAAAAGGTCACTTGTCGAAGGAAGAGCTCTCCATAAAATGGAAAGCCATTACCGCCGAACTTGACAAAGCGTTTAAAAGTTGGGGCGAAAGGGATTGGCTAAGCAAGCACACAGCCGTGACCGATGAGGATTTTAAGAAAGAACCCCAGCGCAATAAGCTTAACGTACTGCTCAGCCGTGTATCGCATAAGGCTTCACACCTGGGGCAGGTTGCTATGCAACCAAAGTGATGAATTCTTGTGACTGAAGGCTATTTGCTTTGTTTTTGTACTTTTAGATAGATAATTGCTGACGCCATGGGTCTTGTTTATGCAGAGATTGAATTGATCAATGGTGATGATCTTGCGTTAGTTCGCAATAAGATCAAGGGAGAAGAGGAAGTAAGGCGCATACGAGTAAACATGCTGGTAGATACCGGTAGCGTTTACATGTGTATCAACGAAAACATTCAGGAACAACTACAGCTTCCAATCTTAGAACAGCGCAAAGGGCAATTGGCCAACGGGCACATTGTTGAATATAATGTTGTGGGGCCTCTAGAGGTGCGTTTTAAAAAATCGCAGATGCTCCGTAAATGCTATGGTACTTCCAGGAGAAAATGAACCTTTGCTTGGAGCCA
>Ga0206942_1071_pt1 | contig 31551 bp, 34 predicted proteins | sample Alteio_BWOrgHeat_6_FD_153253 | JGI IMG/M metagenome (GOLD analysis project Ga0206942, IMG submission 153253) | Enriched cells from forest soil in Barre Woods Harvard Forest LTER site, Petersham, Massachusetts, United States -... | ecosystem: Environmental > Terrestrial > Soil > Temperate forest > O... | reverse complement strand
TGTCGGTAGTTTTCGATTTTCATCGAAGTAAGCATAATAGGAGATGAACTCCTCTATGACATTAATGATTGTCTCGAAGTTAATTTCTCCAGATTTATACCCAGCTGCCATCAGGCTGTTAAAAACGAAATCAACAATTTTTGTTTGACCATCGTTGCATAAAAATGCTGGTGCTGAATCTTTAATAAGTTCAGTTAAACTCGGTGTGCTGGGTGCGCCCCAAGGGATAGTCGCGCCCGCTCCGAATAAAATGACTGTTCTTTTCTTACCTGACATTGAGTTGAGGAACAGGGAATAAAAAAGGTGTTTAAGTAGAACGCCTAAGTTACAAATAATGCCTTTTCAGGTCCAATTTCCTCGGCTTCACCCCACTAGTACATAGAAAACATCAATAGTAGATTTCAAAATATTTCGAATTCGGACAAAGCTGCCAAATATCTTGAAAAACTATGGACAATAAGCCATCAACATAGTCATGGAAATTACCTCTGAAAATGCTATTGACACGAATTAATTAAGGTTGTATAATTGTATAACCTTTTTAAAAATCGTTTCTGAGAATGAATACCGAAGTTCAGGAGCTTAGGTCAATTGTAGTATTGCATAGTGTCCGCCATAAAGAGGGGACTGACGGCTTTTTTCATGGGTGGTGCAAAGAGCCATTTTTCAATGATTCAGGTGGGTATATTACCAAGACTTATGCTTTAGTAGAGTTGACCAGTGGAATCGTTGATTTAATTGATCCCACGTTAATTAAGTTTAAACAGCCCTACGATCCGAAGGGCCCGGTCACTTCAGTTTAGTGACGAATTCCTCCAACGGGACATCCAAGACGACCGAAATCCTGTATAAAGTGTACAAATTTGGTATTTTTTTGCCCTGTTCGATGTCAGAAAGGGAGTGACGGTCTATTGAGTGCTCCTTTGACTCGAAATGTTTAAGGCTTATTGCCTTCTTCGTACGAAGGGAGCGTATCCGTTGGCCGATTGCTTTAGCCAATATTTTTCGAGATTTTAGGGATTTTCGAGCCATTTCGGCTAAAAAAGCCATTTAATCGATTCGCAGGGTTAGACAATTGTTTAACCTTCAGCTCTTTTTTTCGGTCGAAAATTAGGGGGATGGCCTGGAAATATTGAACGTTTTCCGGTAAGGTCGAAACTGCTAGGTAAAAACCTGAGTGCAATTCAGAATGGCGATTTGAAAAATGGGTCGTCTGCGAAGGGAACATTGGCAAGTTCAGAAGGAGAAACTTCCGAACGTAATCTCAGATTTAAGTTGGCGAAGAATTTCTCGAATTCTTTCAACTCCGATTCGTTCGGAACCTCTTTGTTCGTTGTGTATCCAAACGCATACTTGTCGCCCGATTTTGACTTTCCAATAAGCCCGATCTCCTCAATGGCGTAGTTAAATAAATAACTCATATGCATCAGGTAGACTGTAATTCGATTCTGCAAGTCCGTCTCCGAGTAATCATCATTAAAATATAGGAACACCATTTTGGGATTCATCCGGGCATAGTAATAGGGACGTTGGCCAACTTCCGTTGCTTTTTGCTTAGTGTAAAACTCATCGAAATGTTTGGAAAGGACGGCTCGATGCATCTTGTTCATAGAGAACAAAAGTCTTGAAAGGTTTTCACCGTTTTTCTTGTCAATAATCAACTCGCGAACAATTTCATCGACAAAGCCGCCGGCCCGCTCTAATTCCAACTTCTTTTCATAAGCGCTTGAGGTTCTGAATTTGGTCCACTCACCATCAATTTTCAGTGAGCGGGCATTGAATTTAGGATCTAAAAGCCCGGCAGGGAACTGGAAGCCATTCTTATAATAGGTCGCTATCAAATCAAGTTCGCTTCCGGAGATCGTAGTCAGGTTATCCTTCGCCTCAAGCATTAACTTTGCCAGATATTCTCCATCTGGTTGTGAAAAATCCATTTCTTCCCGAGACAACATAATGGCCGGCCCTTTATTTGTAAGCCGAAGACGCTCATTGATGTAGTTGAGCAAATCCGGCAGCGTACTTAATTCCACCACTGCAGAAGCCCAAGCGTCGATGTCCATGACGATAAATTCTTTGTCCTTTTTGAAAAAAGAGGTTTGGTATACTTTTACAGCCGGGTTCAGATTGACGACAATGCGATAAATATGTTTGATGGAATTCCTATCGAACACCTCTTCAATACGGTCAGGGTGCTTGAGCAGGACTAAGCTGTCTCTAAACAGGTTCCGCTCCGCCCCGAGTATCTGCCGCATTGCTCTCTCAGTCGTCGACCTAAAATACCTTTCGTAGTTCCCTTTGAATGAGTAGTTCTTAACAGAAACGATTATGCATGCTGTATGAAATACAATCAGCAGGTCACAAATTTCCTTGTTATCCCCTGCGATGTCCATTGGGCCTGGGTAACACCAATATCGCAGAAACGAATTGAAAGCAATCTCGTTTACAAAACGTTCTCCTTCTCTTCCTTTCTCTGTATTGTCAATTTCTTCATCCATTGAATTGTAATTAGAAATTAAATAAAGCGTGGCATAGCTGTGAAATATTTCCGATCGATGGCCTTTTGGGCATACACCATCGTGGTCTCAAGGGAGGAATGACGAAGGGTTTTTTGGATGAACTCCAGAGGGATACCGCGGTCGTACATGATCTGGCCAGCGGTATGACGCAGACTATGTGGTGAATACTTACCAGGTTTATTTGTCACCCCCAACCGCTCAAATTTATTATCGATGAGATCGATAACTTCCTTTTTTGATATACCCGGGAAGGCCTTTCCCCGGGAGATAGATTCTATCTTGAAATATTTTTTGACCTCCATCTTGGGCACGTCAAAAAGGCGAATGGCCTCCTTAGATCTACTGGATTTGCCCTTGCCCCAGACAGCTATTCTATTTTCCTTAAACTGGCAGTCAGGAGCAGTTAAACGTAGTACCTCGATTGTCCTGAGGCCATTCCAGGCCATGAGCGAAATGATTGCTCGTTGACGTTGGTTTTCACACAGTTTTAATAAACGATCGCGCTGCTTAATCGTTAGGCTCTCTTTATGATATCGTTTAAGCTGGCTTTTAGAGGATTGAACTTTGATATCGGAAATTTCTCGTAAAGATTGAGCGCTCAGTAGACTAAGCCCTTTTCTAACTTGCAGCTGCTCCCTTGACAAATGTTTCGGATCTGTGTTTTGATAAAGCATTGCCCAATCGCAAAATGACTTCAGCACCGACTTATAGAGGCGCTTGGTAAAATCAGATAGGGCAGGGGCGTGAATGAATTTTTCAGCCCATCGTTTATTGAAGAACTTGAGGTCGTGGTCAATGAGATTGAAAAACTGATTAAGCACGGTAGCGTAAGTGCTAAGCGAAAATTCACCGCGCAGCCGGTCTCGCCGGCTTGCTAAGAAAACCTTAACGTAGATGTTCCCCAAGGGCAGCTTCTTTTCGAGCAGGTCATTCACCACAAACTGGATATTCTTCTCTTTGATGAACAGACGGAATCGCCTGAGGATTGACTGCATCGTTAAGCTCATATCCTCAATGTAGCTGTCCAGCTGATAGGTCAATTCCGGACCGTCTTTGTATGTCTTTAGGAAGGTTTTCGCATTGGTCAGGTAGTTCCCCACTCTGCCGTATCGCTTGTTCAGCCATAGTTCATACTCCAGAAGGACTTTTGAGGCTGGGGGAGTACCTCGATTTATCGAGTTTGAGATTTTGACGATTTTCTTCATTTCTCAAGTTACATGGTGAAGCCCAAAAATATGAGTTTCAGTTTGTTAACTAATTTATATAAAATTGTATTTAAAACTAAGTAACAATAACTAAATTTAAATATAAATGTATAGACATGAAAACGCTCCGAAAAAATATCGATCTATCAAACGAGACAGTCGCGATTCTTCAAATAGAGGCAACGCTATCCGGGTTCGGATCGCTAAAACCATTTCTTGAGAAAATTGTAAGGGATTTTGCCGCAAAATCGACCAAAGGGAGACCTGATGTTTACCGAAAAATATTATCTCAAAAGGTTGTAAAAACAGAACGCCAAAGGAAGATTAAGTCACATCGGAAAGGCTTAAAGAAATAAGCCTTAAATAATAATCATTTACCCATGAGCACCTATAGACCTGGAAACAATATCTTTCATTATTGCAAATTAAGCACGGCTCTGGAATTCATTTTGCCGGGCCAGCAGCTGCGGTTGGGTCCAATTGTCAATACGAACGATCCCCGTGAGAATAAAAGTCATGTGCTCAATTTCGCCCATACAACCTGGGGAGATTTGGCCGGAGAACATCATTGGACTAATGCTGAAATATCGGAGATACTCAAGGAGGATTGTAAAGTCTTGTGTTTCTCGCAAAATCACAAGGCTGACAACGATGCCTCTCCGGTGCACAGATTTTTCGGTTATGAATTGTCAAGAATGTGGGCGTACTATGGCGGTAACCATCACGGGCTTTGTCTTGAATTGGATAAGGAAGCATTCCTAAAAGAAAATGAAAAAATCATTGATTCAAATTTGTTTCGAGACTTGAAATACGAAGAGTTCGATTTCACCTGGCATAAAAACATCGACTTTGACCAAAGAATGGCTAACTCGATTGGCGTCAAGAAATATTTGAAAGAAGTGATCAGGCCAGACCATCTTGATCATTTATTTTTTACCAAAAACAAGGAATGGGAGTCTGAACATGAACTTAGGCTCATCCACTTCAGCGATACAAAAGACGATGAATTTTGCTCAATAAAAAGCAGCCTACGAAATGTGTTTTGTGGTGTCGATTTTAATCTGTCGTATTTGCCGTCGCTAATTCATTTGTGCCCTGACGTCAATGTCAGTATTCTCAAATATAAAAGTGGGAGGTTAAGCGCTATAACCATCTTCGCGGGCAAGGAAAACTTTGTTAATCCGGAATATAAGCGCTTCATCCAATCGAGTCAGTGACTGCAACTCTGTCGAAAGGGAAATAGTCACTGCGCAAAAAAGGAGTCCACTTAGTATATGTGTCGATAAGAATAACTCTAATTGTTAATTGGATAGTATTAAGGCGAGGGCAATGAAAGCTCTTTGGCTAAAATTGAAAGGTGTTTTTTTTAAGGAAATCTCTGTACGCCAAGAAGCGGCTTTTATCACTTGATTTGAATAACATTAACCATGCGATGCCACCTATTATTCCTGCTTTCAGTTTGTACAATTATGTCATCTTGTAAAATGCAGAGCGGGAAGCCGACGGGAAAGAATGAGAAGAACGATACATTAATGGTCCCTTAGGATTGCACTAACATGACTTGTTTTCACTCCGGAGGATTTAAACCTTTAAACATCATTGCTTTTGTAGGCAGCCAATAACTTTTGCAAACGATCCGCTAATTTAAAGCAATTCGAAGGCATAGGGCAAATTCCAAAACCACTTTAGAAAACCTAAATAGTCCGTAACCTCTCCGGAAACCCTCATTTTTTTCCGGCGTATCAATCAGGTTGAACAGTTGGCTAATCCGAGCTACAATAGCAGCTCTCGCAAAATCAAGTATAAAAACCGCGAAACTGCCGGAGTAATTCCAAGGATTTTAAAAGCATTTTTCAAAAAAAAACTAACTTTGGAAGGGCCTCCTTGCTACTCAAATGCACGAATCGCTTATTAAATTTGTCAGGAATCGCTCTCATACTCCACTCACCGATCACGATGTGGAGGTGATTAAAAATACCTTTGTTCATAGGAAATTAAGGAAAAGACAATATTATTTACAGCAGGGAGAAGTGTGTAAATGCCTTGCGTTTATTGTGAAGGGTGCTGCACGGCAATACAGTGTGGATGATAAAGGGGTTGAGCACATTATCCGTTTGTCAATTGAAAACTGGTGGGTGGGTGACCGTGAAAGTTATATCACTTCTACTCCATCTGTTTATTATATTGATGCTTGGGAAGACACGGATTTGCTGGAAGTATCAAGAGCCGACGTGTTGACCCAGTTACATTTAATTCCTGCAATCAATGAAATGGAAAGAAGCTTGGATGAGAATTATGCTATTGCAACTCAAAAAAGAATAAATGCTCATATAAGTTGCTCAGCCGAGAAGCGCTATGCCGATTTATTAAACAGCTATCCATATTTTTTTCAACGATTTCCCTTACATATCATCGCCTCCTATTTGGGCGTTACAAAGGAAACCCTAAGTCGCATACGCAGTAATACAGCAACATAGTGGTTAGGCCACCGCTTCTCACTCATTTTCTTCGCTAATCTTCTGTTGATATACATCAACAAAATTTTTTATCCTAGGTCAACGTCTTCCCTCCCGACATAAATAAATATTTGTCTGTCAATTTTCAGGTCGTCAATAAAAATGGTTTATAAATAAAAATTTAACAAACATAAAATATGAGCAGTTTCCCTATCAGAGATCAAAAAAATGATCACCTTTTAACGCCTAAGAATTCAGTGTTAATCGTAATTGATTATCAGCCGCCGCAAATCGCTGATATTTTATCAATGGACAGGAACCAGATGATTCAAAATGTTGTCGCGCTTGTGAAAGCGGCAAAATTATTTAAAATCCCTATTATTCACTCAACCGTTAATGTGAAAACAGGAATGAACCAGCCACCTATTCCGCAGATACGTCAAGTGACGAAGGACTTGCCCTCATATGATCGCACATCAATTAATGCCTGGGAGGATAAAGAATTTTTAGGTGCAGTTAAAGACGCAGGCAAAAAGAAGCTGATAATGGCAGCCCTTTGGACTGAGGCATGTTTATCCTTTCCAACATTGGACGCGTTGAAGGAAGGCTATGAAGTATATTTAGTTGTCGACGCAGTTGGCGGAACATCCCCAACTGCTCACGAAGCAGCATTGAGAAGAATGGAAAAAGCTGGTGCTCAACCGATAAGTGTTATTGGGTTGATTAGTGAACTTCAACGAGACTGGGCAAGAACGGAAACAATTGACGAAGAATTAAAAATTGTGAGTGGACTTGGCGGGGTTGTAGGGCTTCAGATGGCCGGTATGATAATAGAAAAGGAACTTGAAAAGGATGGAAAATGAAATTGATGAGGCAAGAATTCCGGAACAATATGAATCTATTACTACCGAATTAATTTTCTTCGAAGGCGAAATAAAAAATGCTTAACAAGCAATAAAAAAAGAAATGGAAAATAAATTAGAAAAAAACAAAGCCCTTGCCCGTGAGTATGTTCAAAGAGTATTTAATGAGCATAAAGCAGCTCTTGCAGAGAAATATTGTACTCCAGATGTAAAATGGCATGGTGGCACATTAGGCACGATGGAAGGAATAAAAAACCTTAGCCGATTACTTGTTGGTTTTTTTGGAGCCTTTCCCGATTTGCGTGCAAAAGAATACGACATTATCGCTGAGGGTGATAAAGTAGCAGTTCGCTTTATTGTAGAAGCGACGCACACAGGGAACCTGGTTGGAATTGAAGCGACTGGAAAAAAAGTTCGATGGGATGCAGTGGATGTTTATCATTTCAAGGATGGAAAAATTGCGGAAGAGTGGGCTGCGGATGATATGGCAGCAGTCATGCACCAGATTGGCGCCATTAAACTTCCTTACTTAAAATAAGGTGTTCTGAAATAATTCAAACGGATACAAAAGCAATTAAAAGCCGCGATCGCGGAGCGTTTAAAATATATTTTCCTTTACTCACACTGCGATTACCAACCTCAAACTTCTTGTCTGTGGGTTGGACTTCATTATAGGAACCAAATTGCTTAAGAAATGAAAAAAAAGATTAGTTTCTCAACAAAGGGACAAAGAGCTGACATTGATAATCTAACCATTTACCGTTTGCTGGCAAACAGATATGCCGATGCAGTTGGCCCTTTTGTATTTCTCGACCACATTGCACTAACCGTTCATACTGCTAAAGCTGAAACAAAAAAATCCGGCACAGGTCAGCATCCGCACAGAGGCATAGCGACACTCACATATATTCTGAATGGTGAAGGCGAACATTACGACAGCAGAGGAAATCATGCTAAAGTATATTCAGGAGGAATTCAATGGATGAAAGCGGGCAATGGAATTATTCATGACGAAAATCTAATTCCCGATTCGCAAAAGAAAGATGGGCTGACGCATGCTTTTCAGTTTTGGATAAATCTTCCGTCAATAAATAAAAAAGAGCAGCCGCAATATCTTGCAATACAGGCAGACGAAGTTCCGCAAAAAAATCTGCCTGATAATAAAGGATGGATAAAAGTCATCATGGGCGAGTATGAAAATCTCGTTTCCAAAATTCCCAATTATTCAAAACAGATTTTATATCATATTCATATTGAAGCTGGAGAACAATTTTCAATCGAAACAGAAATTGGGTTGGAATACGCTGCCGTATTACCGGAGCAAAACGCAATAATAAACGAGAGTGAAATTCATGCTGGAGAATTTATCGAATTTGACCGCGACGGTGGAACAATTGAAATCAAAAGCAATTCCGAAACCCCTGTTGATATAATTGTATTTGGGGGTGAGGCTTACACCGAACCCACATTTGCCGAAGGTCCGTTTGTTATGAATTCCGATAAGGAAATTGGTGAGGCCTATCGTGATTTTTATGCCGGCAAATACGGCGAAATAAATTACCATCAGTAAACTAAATGTAAGATTTTTTTAATTTCAAGGAATCGAACCGGAATGATTAGGGGCTCCTATTGTGTGTCATTTAGGGCAACATTGGATTTTCTATCAAAAAATTATTTATAAAAAACAATCATTCTCATCAACAATTTAATTTTTAACAAATCCTTGATTATGAATAGAACGGTCTCGCTTTTGATAGTTGTCATTTTGGCCCTTATTGGTCTCCAATGCGGGGGCAAAAAGGCGGCACAGCAGGAAAACATTGAAATTAAGGCAAAAGCGAAGGCTGACTCGATTGATCGTCTGGTAAAACGGGGCAAATACCTAACCCTCAATGTGGCGGGGTGCTTATATTGCCATAGTCAGCGAGATTACAAATGGTTTTCTGGCCCAATAATTAGCGGAACTGAGGGCATGGGTGGCCAAAAGTTTGACGAGGATTTTGGGGGCATTCCTGTGGAAGTATATGCCCGAAATATTACGCCATCTGCCATCGGTAATTTGCCGGATGAGAAAGTGATACGCGCAATCACACAAGGAATCTCGCAAAATGGAGATACTCTTTATCCATTAATGCCATACAGTCATTTTAGCAAAATGAATAAGGAAGATGTTCTGTCTATCGTAGCATTTCTGCGCACGCTCTCGCCAATAGCAAACGAGGTACCCAAAAGGAAGCTCAAAATCTCAATTCATGATGTCGTTCCTGCCTTGCCAAGAAATACGTTGGAGACAAATGTGCGGCCTGAGTTTGCAGATAAAGTAGCCTATGGCGGTTATTTGGTTAACATGGCCGGCTGTGTTGATTGTCACACGCCCTTGAAGAAAAAAAACTTGTTGGATGAACAAGCATTTTCCGGAGGTCACGAGTTTCGAGTTAGTGGATTTACAGTTCGCTCAGCGAACATAACACCGGATAGCACTACCGGCATTGGCGCGTGGACTGAAGATGTGTTTTTAGCTAAGTTTACCCAATACCGTAGCGCAGATGGCTATCAGTACAATCCCGGTAAAAACAATTCTGTCATGCCTTGGACCATATTCAGCGGAATGGATGATTTCGACCTGAAATTTATCTATGCCTATTTGCGTACGATCAAGCCCATCAAAAATAAAGTAATCAAAAATCCGTAGGAAACCATCTTAATAAAAGGGTCTATTTTACAATAACCTAACCAAGCCAATCACTTCCATTTGAATTTCGGGAGGCTTCTAAATTTACCTGCTTTATAGTGCAGGCGTGAATATTGGTTGTGAGAAAGATTCTATTTTCTTGTCATATTTCTCAGAGGCACGCTGTCTCATGCCCAGCAATATCTACGAACTTCCTTCAGTCCGGCCCGCGGAATATCCACTCTAGTTATATCGGTGCTTGTACTCAATTGGCGAAATTCCCGTTATCTTTTTGAATACTTCGCGAAATGCTCTTACATCAGAATAGCGTACTTTGTACATCACTTCGTTTACTGTTTTGCGGCTCATCTCCAAATGCTTTTTTGCAACCTCGACCTTCAACCTTTGCACATATTCCAGTGGTGTATTACCCGTTGCTTTCTTGAAGCGTCTATCAAAATTCCCACGGTCAATCGAAAATCGCGATGACAGCTTTTCAATGCGCTTGTGGTTTGTTGTCGTCTTCATTACTCACCATAATTCATAGACAACTGGTTTTCTCGATTACCCCTGACTTCCCAAGAATTTTTTGAATCTTGACATGATTACTGAAGGAGTGATCCGAGTGACGAAGACCAGAAACCAATTGTAAAGCCCGACGATCTTGGTTCCCTTTCCTTTTAGCAAGTGTGCCACAGCTGCCGAGGCAACAGCTTCCGGATCTGCAGGGCTATTGAACTTGTAAGCGTAAGATTTCGACATCGCACTAGTGGTAAACGCAGTGTCTACCGGCCCCGGGCAAATAGCTGAGACCACAACATTGTCATTTTCAAATTCAGCCTGGATGTTTTCTGAAAATGCGAGTACGAATGACTTCGTGGCCGAATAGACAGAAAAGTAAGGGAGGGTTAAGTAAGACAGAAGTGAAGCGGTGTTCATTATTCTACCTCTCTTCTTTCGACGCATATCTTCTCCGAAAAGCCGGGTGAGCGTTACAAGTGAGGAAACATTTAGGTCTATCATTGAGATACTCTGCTTGAGAGTCATATCAGCGAAACTTCCATACTCACCTGCGCCCGCATTGTTAACGAGCATAGTGACTTTTAGCCCATTTGCTTTAACTGTGTCGTAAAGAGCAACTGCATTGTTAGGGTCTGATAGGTCACTTGGGAAGACGTGAATATCAACATGGTGCTTGGTTTGGAGGTCCGATTTCAACGACTTCAATTTCTCTACGCTTCGTGCGGAGATTATCAGGTCGTATCCTTTTTCTGCTAATTGCTGTGCCATCCGAAATCCTAGGCCGGACGATGCCCCAGTGATTAATATGAGGTCTTTCATAGTTTTTTATAGTTTTTTGAGTTCTGAACTCCTTTTAATTCAAAATCAGCGGACGCGCGGCATCTGTCGGTGAGGAACAGGCACCAACCCTTGGTGATACCTAATTACCTGACCGTAACCCGGGCCCAAATCATTTTTGATCCTGGAGATGCCGCGACGTCGCCGCTGAACATGCTTAGAAGCGTTTTCCATTTTTGACACGGTCTTCTTCCATAAAATCAGGAACTTCCCTTTGTCGATCCGCTTTGCCGCCCGCCGATATTTTGTTCAGGTGAGTCGCCAGGCTCGGGATTTACGCGCTTAACAGCCCGTCTGAGGGCAACTGAGTCAACTTTTGGAACACGCGGACTTGCACCTTGCGCGTTCAGACCTAGCGCAACCCACAAGGCTAGAGCCAGAGACATTTGTTTGGAAAATTTCATACAAACAAAACTTAATAGTTAAACGGTTTTAAGAATAGCGTCCTTGATCCACATTCCTTGTAAATCAAGGCTATATCTGTTTCTCACATGGCATTGGTTTCACGGAGTTGAAATAGCTTCTTTAATGACACCAGATGGGAGAACAGAACTATCGGAACGATAACCGATGGAAGCAGGAAAAACGGGAAATACCCAAGAGCAAAATTAGGTTGCTTTAGAACGAGTACAGTCGTGATTGTAGTAAACACTACATTGAAGAGGAGTGCGAGGCCAATTATATTCCATGCAATAATGATGGACCTGTTCAGTGTTGACTTGACAAAACCGAAATAATAAATGACAGGAGCGCTAAGCCCAATCAATATGTCAAAATTCCTCCCTTCAAATGTCATTGACTCAGGAATTACTTTGTAAGTGGCAAGAAAAAACAAGCCAACTTCCACAAGTATCCTGGTAGTGTGAAGTATCATCAGCGTCTTGACATTAAGATTCTGCATGAATTCCTTTCCTTTCTTTATGAAAAAGAGAGCGACCACCAAGATCGTTGGCGGAACGGTCAACAATGGGAATATTGGCAGTAAGGACTTGGTTGGTGTATACCTATCAGAGAGACTTAAAAAAGTCAGCACGAGGATCCATCCGATAACGACCAATAAGAACATTTTTGAGTTTTGGCTTGCTATGTAAAAAATTGAAAGGGCCAAAACTGCCGAGGCCCCAAAAAACAAATAGACGTAAAGCGGTAAATTTTCCATTGCATTAAGATTTAAGAGTGATCTTTTGATGCAAAAGAACGTAGGGAGGGATAATGTGGACTTGCCTTAAGGCAAGAATTCAGTTGCCACATGACATCAAATCTTAGGGGCGCCTCATTTTGAGCATTTCCGTCGTATGCGACGACTTTTGGTTGCAACATTTACCGATGGAATCTCGATAAACGCTAGCGTGATTCTAATTGATCAACGGACGCAGCAACGCAATTGCTTTTTGATTTCCTGTCAAATGACAAGTTGGATTCAACTAGGTGGCCTTTTCTTTGCAGAAACATTGAACATCAAATTCATGCAAACGATGAATGATATTTCTGCAAATTTCAGCGGGGAGATACCTAAAAACTATGAACGTTATCTCGGAGATTTCATATTTGAGCCCTTTGCAATAAACCTTGCTGGGAGGGCCATAGCACATCAACCGGTGAACGTGCTTGAGCTAGCCTGCGGTACGGGAAGATTGACCAACCATTTATTGAAGGATTTGCCGCGCGATGGTGTGTTGACCGCGACTGATATCAATCCCGCAATGTTGGCCGTAGCTCAAGAGAAAGTACTTGGTGCAAATATTTATTGGGAAACAGTGGATATTTCAAGTCTGCCTTACGAGGACGAACAATTCGACTTGGTTATCTGCCAGTTTGGATTGATGTTCGTCCCTGATAGAGAGAATTCGCTCCGCGGAATAAAAAGAGTGCTGAAAAAAAAAGGCAAACTTCTGTTCAGTGCATGGGGTAGGCTAAGCGATAACCCTGCATGGAAAATCAACAACTCAGTTTTGGAAAGTTACCTTAACAGCTCGATTTTGACTGGCCCATTTTCAATGGCTGACGAGAAAGCTGTTTTATCAATACTTGCAAAGGTCGGCTTTAGCTACGCCGACGTTGATGAGGTAAAACTTATCGGAGAAAGCAAAACGGCATCCGACGCCGCCAAAGGTTTTTTAATGGGATTGCCAGTTTACTCTGTAGTCACGAACAAGAACCCTGAATTGCTTTATCCTATTTGGGACGCGTTATCGGAAGCGCTCGCGCAGAATTTGGGTGATAACCCGTTGCGTACAACGCTTACCGCTTGGGTATTTGAAGCGATCAACTGAGGGCCTTACAGGGTCTGCACATTGAAGGCAGCCCGGGGAACGTGAAGTTTCGCTTGTTTGTTTCAACAAAAGAATTGGACTTATGAGTTCAAGCGAAAATGCAACAATTGCGTTCACCGGCAAGGAACCAGTGACCAAGTTCATTCAAAATATTTTAGTCGCCACCGATGTTTTCATATCACGAGCACAGCTTGAAACTATTGCTTCCGCGTTCGAACCAAGGGCTTTTAGAAAGAAAGAGCTTTTTGTGAAGCAGGGAAAAGTAAACGATGAAAGTTTTTTTATGACCCACGGATTTATGAGAGCATATACCCACGGCATCGATGGCCAGGAGATAACAACTTACTTTTACGGTAGTAATCGCCCCGTCTTTGAGGCGGCGTCTCTATTTACAAAGACGCCATCCCTCGAAAACATTCAGGCACTGACCGACTGCGAGGGTTTTTCATTGCCCTTTGAAAAGCTGAACAAACTTTTCCACAATGTTCCCGAATTCCGCGAGTATGGCAGAGCCATGTTGGCCAAGGAGTTTCTACTCTATAAAAAAAGAACGCTATCGATGATAAATCAAACCGCAGAAGAAAGGTACGAGGAACTGATCTCCACTGAAAAAGAAATTTTCAAATATGCCCAGCTTAAACAGATCGCCTCATATCTCGGAGTAACCGACACCTCGTTGAGTAGGATCAGGAGAGAATTTCATGCGAGGCAACTAAGACTCGTCGGCTAGCCCACCTCCGAAGGCTACATTCCTTCCATCCATTCATTTCACCTCAACACCGCTGCAGGTAAGTTGGGGTATGCTTGCAATTCCATAATCGAATTTCAGCCGCTAATCAACTCCACTGATTTATTTGTGGCGATCGCGTTTCTTTTCATTTGGCAAGTAGAACCACGTGAGCATTAAATTTCTTTGTACTGCAATTATGAAATGAGACAATGGAAAAATTAACGATCGTAGTGCAAGCAGTATCGAGCCAACAACCGAGTGACTATTCAATAGGGCGTCGAATAATCAAGGCCATCATTACTCGACAGGGATTCGGTCACAGACCAACCAACAAATAACAAATTGATAGTGTAGAAAGGGCGAACCTATCCGCGCCGCAACGAGAATTGTCACAAAAAAATATCGCAGATAACTAAACAGCAAATGATATGAGAGTCCATGTTCTTTTTCTTTTCATTTTAATCGCTTCTTCGACATATCTGAAAGCGCAACAAATCCTTGAGAAATATATTCAGGAGGGCCTACGTAATAATGAGGCAATCAAGCAGCAGCAATTCCTATTGCAAAAAAACCTGCTGGCGCTCCGTGAGTCGAAGGCAATGTTTTTGCCGACGTCTTCCCTCAACGGGCTTTACACGCGAGCGCAAGGTGGTAGAAGTTTTGATTTGCCACTTGGAGATTTGTTAAACCCCGCTTACAACACGTTAAATAAAATGACGGGAACGAACAACTTTCCGCAGGTGGACAACAAAAAAATACTTTTTAACCCTAACGATTTTTATGACGTGAAGGTCCACACGACAATACCGCTGGTCAATGCCGAAATCTTCTACAATGAAAAAATAAGAAAAGAGTTGATCAGCTTTCAAAATGCAGAAGTGAATGTTTACAAAAGGGAGCTCATCAAGGACATCAAAACGGCGTACTTCAAATATTGGCAGGCCGATCAGGCTGTAAGAATCTATGAACAAGCTCTGAAACTAGTAAATGAAGGCAACAGGATTAATAAATCCCTGCAAGCAAATGGCCGAGCAAATAGAACCTCTGCAAGTCGTGCTGCGACAGAAATATCAAAAGTCGAGGCTTCCCTCAATGAATCGCTGGCGAGTCGAGAGAATTCGAAGATGTATTTCAATTTCCTGCTGAATCGAGGACTCAACGAAGAGATTCAGATTGATGAGGCGGAACTGAACGATGAGTTTGATTTTTCCAGAGCGGATACTTCAATTTTAAAACGGGATGAGCTCAAAAAAACGGCCTCCGCGCTCCAAATTAGCAGTTACTCGAACAGGCTCGCAAAGTCATATCTCGTTCCGAAGGTTGGAGTATTCTTTGACATGGGTTCACAAGGTTTTCAGTGGCAAGTCAACCAAAACTCAATGTACTATTTCGGCGGAGTAACCTTGGAATGGAATCTGTTTTCATTCGGCAGAAACAGCCTTAGGGCGTCGCAGGTTGAGCAGGACTTCAAAATTGTCAAGTCACAAAAAGACGCCACCGTGGATCAGCTGTCCCTTCAGTTATCCATGGCAGTGAAAAACTATGAGGCCGCCCGATCCAACTATACGTCTGCAATTGACCAAGTTAAAAGCGCGGAAAATTATTACACTGATATCCTGCGGCTGTACTCAGAGGGAAGAGCAATGTATATCGAATTGCTTGACGCACAAAATCAATACACCGAGGCGCAAATGAAGGAAAGTATCTCCAAATGCGCTGTCCTAATTCGAACTGCAGAAATAGAAAGAAGTATCTCAAGTTATAATCTTAACACCAAGTAATATGATGATTCGTTCAGTATCGTTTTTTTTGATTCTTGTCTTGAGTCTCCTTGAGTGGGGCTGCAAGCCAAAGGTAAAGCGCGCATCGTTTCCCCTGCAAAATGGTGAAACCGTTTCCGTGAAAGTTATCCAGGTGCAGAACCAAAAGGCGTCCGAAAATATTACAGTAACGGGCCTGCTCTCAACTGACACTGAGAGCAAACTTGCATTTAAAATCGGTGGCGTAGTGGACAAGGTCTTAGTAAGCGAAGGCCAATATTTCAAAAAGGGCCAGGTTTTGGCATACCTTAAAACAGCGGAGATTGACGCTCAGCTCGAACAAGCCCAATTGGCGCTGGAAAAAAACAAGCGCGATCTGGCGCGGGTTAAGAATCTCTATGCAGACAGCGTCGCGACACTTGAGGAGATGCAAAATTCCCAAACAGCATTTGATGTCGCACAAAGAACTGTTGACCAGCTAGGTTTCAATAAAACGTTCGCGTCAATAGTCAGCGTTGCCGAAGGATTTGTCACCAAGAAAATCACAAGTGACGGAGAGGTGGTCTCACCGGGGAGCCCAATCCTTTCGGTCGACATTACGGGAGACACTGGATGGTTGTTGAAAGCCGGGGTGTCGGACAAACAATGGTCGTACATAGATCAAGGCCAAAAAGCGGTTGTTGAGTTCGATGCATTCCCTGGAAAGAAATTTCACGGCAGTGTATTCAGGAAGTCGCGAGCTGCAGAGTCGCAGAGCGGTCTTTTTCAAATCGAAATCAAAGTAGAACTAGAAGGGAAAAGTCCGGCGGTTGGAATGTTCGCCCGTGCTTCGATATTGGCGACACATACCTCTGACTTACCTATTGTCCCTCACGAGGCGCTTATTGAAGCAGACGGTGACAATGCTTTTGTCTTTAGCCCAACGGGTCAAGGCGGAGTATCGAAAATTCCGGTATTGATTGATCACTTCGACGGAAATGGTGTGATCATTAAAAGCGGGTTGGAAAACGTCAGAGAAATTGTCGTTTCAAATAGCCCTTTCCTAAATGAAAACTCTACGATATCTATAAGCAAATAGTTATGAATCTCGCTAATTTTTCAGTTAAGAATTCAAGATTCACTCTTGTTATCTTTTTGATGGTCGTGGTGGTAGGGATCGTGACCCTTAGCACTATGCCACGGGCGGAAGATCCACAAATCAATCCACCCACCTTTCCGGTGGTGGTATCTTACCCGGGGACCTCTCCAAAAGACATGGAGGAAATAGTTGTAAAGCCTATCGAAGACAAGTTGCATGAATTGTCAAATGTCAACAAGATCCTTACGACTGTCGAAGACGGGCTTGCTATTATCCAAGTGGAATTTAAGTATGGCGAAAGTATCGATGACAAATTCCAGGAGGTAACACGTGAGGTAAATGCTATCCGGGACGATCTCCCTGACGACATTGACAATATCGACGTCAGCAAAATCGATCCCTCCGATGTAAGTGTGATACAAATAGCATTGGTTTCCGAGACGTCCTCATTTAGGGAGTTGGGAGACTATGCGGACAACCTAAAAGACGTTCTCGAGAAAGTTCCATCGATGAAACGTGTTAAGATTTGGGGGGCACCTGATGAGGACGTGCGTGTTGACAGCAATATTGACAAACTCTCTCGATTGGGAATACCCCTGAACGCCGTGATCGGAAACTTGCAAAGTGAAGATGCGAACATACCTGCGGGTAGCTTAACAGCTGGAAAGAAATCCTTCAATGTGAAAACAAGTGGGAAGTTTGCAAGCGTGAGTGATGTCGCAAACACAGTCGTTTATCAGGCGAATGGAAAAATTATCTATCTGAGTGACGTTGCGGATGTCGCCTTGAAAAATGAGGAAGAAAAGCATATCACTCGGATAAATGGACATCGCTGTGTTTTGCTGACGGCTGCACAAAACTTCGACGCGAACATAGCTGCAACAAAAAAAGCTTATACTCCCAAAATCGAAGAATTTGAAAAGAGTTTGCCCGATAATATAAAGCTGGTCTGGAATTTTGATCAGGCAGAAAACGTGTCGCACCGTCTGTCGGGACTTGGCGTCGATTTCTTAATGGCGATAGGTTTGGTCCTTATCACGTTGCTTCCGCTTGGCACTCGGGCTTCGATTATCGTAATGATAGCGATCCCCCTTTCCCTGGCGCTCGGCTTGGTGGGACTGAATATTTTCGGCTACTCGCTGAATCAATTGAGCATTGTCGGATTGGTAGTTGCTCTGGGATTGTTGGTTGATGACAGCATCGTCGTAGTTGAAAACATCGAGCGTTGGCTTCGGGAAGGGCATAGCAGGAGAGATGCAGCCATTAAGGCAACAAAACAGATTACGATGGCAGTGCTAGGCTGTACGGCAACTTTAGGTATCTCTTTTATGCCAATGCTTTTTTTACCGGGAGCAGCTGGTGAATTCATCAGAGGCTTGCCCATGGCTGTAATAACTAGCGTAGTTGCCTCCCTGTTGGTATCGCTCACCATTGTTCCGTTCCTTGCTAGTTCTTTGTTAAAGAAACACGACAATCCGGAGGGAAATATTTTTCTTCGCGGATTACAGAAAGGCATTCACAAGACTTATTCAAGAGTGATGGGCGAAGCCTTGACTCGTCCGATTCTGACTTTGGTGATTGCATTCTCATTATGTGCAGGCTCGTTTGCGTTGTTTCCCGTGGTAGGCTTCCGACTTTTCCCAACCTCAGAGAAACCGATGTTCCTTGTCGATATCAAAATGCCGTTGCAAACAAGCTTGGAAGAAAGCGATCGTATTACCGCCATAGTCGAAGATTCATTAAAGAAAATCAGCAGAATTGCTTATTACACAAGCAACATCGGCAAGGGAAATCCGAGAATCTATTATAATGTCGCACAACACGAAGATAAAAACGACTTTGCCCAGATCTTCGTTCAGCTTGACGAAAATTCAAAACCACTTGAAAAGAGAGAAATTATCAGCGACTTGAGGCAGCGCTTTTCCGGATTCCCTTACGCGAAAATTGAAGTCAAGGATTTCGAGCAAGGTCCACCGATTGAAGCTCCGATTTCCTTGAGAGTGTTCGGTGACGACCTTGATACTCTCCGACAACTTTCATTTGAAGTCGAAAAGATACTTCGGTCACACCCCGATGCGATTTATGTCACAAATGAGTTGAACGTTCTAAAAACTGATTTGCGGGTGAAGATCAATCGCGAAAAAGCCAGAACGCTGGGAATTTTTACTTCCGACATTGACAAAACGGTGCGAATGGCGGTCACCGGAATTCAAGTAGGATCGTATATCGACAAAGAAGGCGATGATTACGATGTGGTTTTAGGCGTCAAGAGGGATAAACACCCAACGCTCGATGTTTTCAAAAACCTCTTTGTCAATACCGCAGGGGGGACTCCTGTTCTTCTTGACAACGTCGCTTCAGTACAATTCGAAACTTCCCCTACATCGATCAATCATTTCAATAAAACGCGTTTTGCCAAGGTCACTGCATACACTCAAAAAAATGTCTTAGCGAATGATGTTTTGAAAACAGTGACGCCGAAACTGAACGCGCTCCACTTTCCGAAAGGCTACTATTATCAACTATCAGGTGAGGCTGAAAGTGAAGGAGACGCCTTCGGAGGGGGATTCATCACAGTGATATTGCTGACTGTATTTCTGTTCGTGGCAGTCCTCATCTTGCAATTCAAAACATTCAAGGGCACGCTAGTGGTCCTTTCGGTTCTCCCCCTTGGGGTCGTTGGCGGAATCACGATGCTTTGGCTTTCCGGAAATCCCATGTCCTTTGTAGCGATCATCGGATTCATTGCCTTGACAGGAATTGAAGTAAAAAACTCCATTCTGCTCGTGGACTTTACTAATCAATTGAGAGCGCAGGGAGTTGGGCTATTGGAGGCCATAGAGAAGGCAGGTGAGATACGATTCTTACCCGTATTACTGACGTCACTAACAGCGATAGGAGGTTTACTGCCAATCGCATTTAGCCCGAATCCTCAAATTTCTCCGTTGGCATGTGTCATCATAGGAGGTTTACTGAGCTCAACGCTGTTGGCAAGAATTGTGACGCCGGTTGTTTACAAATTGCTTCCTCCAAAAGTTCAGGACTCCGATTGAAAGTACCCATGAGTTGTAAGTTAAAATATGCAAGTATGACAAGCTATCTTCACTTTGCGAGCCCCCCGCCGGGCACATGATTACTACTGAAAGAGAATCCCTTTCAGTAGTAATTAATTTCCAATTAATTTTACTTGATGATGGACAAACAACCCCTGATAGATCTCTTTAAGAAGAATCGCGTGCTCCCGGACGCGGCAATAGAAGTGATGGTTGGGGAATATGAGGAAAGGCATTTTGATAAAAATGAATACTTTCTCAAGCAGGGACGGGTGAGCGAGGCACTTTACTTGACTGGCGGCTTCATGAGAGCTTATGCATTTGACCGGGAAGGCAATGAGTTGACCACTAATTTCTTTGTTCCAGGTAGCGCAGTTTCTGAGCCCGCTTCTTTTTTTCTTCGAACGGAGTCAATGGAAAACATTCAAGCGATCACAGAATGCCAGACCTATACAATTTCTTATGATCGAATGAACAAACTTTTCCACTCAGTTCCGGAGTTCAGGGAATTTGGGAGGGAGATGCTGGTGAAGGAGTTGGTCACCTTAAAGCAACGCACATTGGCAATGATCCAAAAAAGTGCCGAAGAAAGATATGCAGCTTTAATAAACGAGGTTCCCGAGATCTTCCAAAGGGTGCAGCTCAAGTACATAGCATCTTATCTCGGTGTTACTGACACATCGCTCAGCCGCATACGCAAGGAATTCTCAAAAAAGGCGCCTTAAGATGAAAGATGGAAATAGTAATTTACCTATACCACGGACTTACTGCTCTTGACGCGGTCGGCCCGTATGAAATATTAATCCGCCTTCCCAATTCCACAGTCAAATTTGTAGCAAAGCAAAAAGGTGTCGTTTTATCAGATACCCATTTCCTTAAGATGATAGCCGACTATGATCTAGTGAGCACTGAACTTGTTTTATTTGCTAACCACAGTGACGAGATTATCCTGGCTGCCTTATTGCTCATAGCAGAAATGCCTGACTACACACAGTAGACTGTGGCAAGTACAATGGAGTGGCAGCTACCTAATAGTTAGTTTCGCGAGCATTTCCGCTGACATCGAATCAGTATCCGCTCCATAACCTGTAACGAGAATCCCTTTTCTTCCGTCACGTGATTCGATGCCGTACACTGTGGCTTCATCGTCAGGATTAGTATCGCCTTCGTACCGGTAAATAACTGAAACTTCAAATTGGTCGTGCATAAATTTATCCAGCTCACAGACAAGGCAATTTTGCTGCAGGTTGAAATCCAAAATGAAGCCTTGCTTACGGAGTGCTGCGATCGCGTCAACAACTGTCGCGTAGTATACTTTTCTTTTCATTTTTTATGGTTGAGTTGGTCAAGCAATTTAATATCAAAAAAACCATGGAACGGAAACGGAGGGATTAAATATTATATTTAATATTTAATATCCAATCAAAAAACACCATATGAGTAGCCTACCCATTCGCGATCCACAAAAAGATGATTTGTTAACGCCACAAAACTCAGCGTTGATCATTATCGATTACCAACCCGTTCAAGTGCACTCGATCAATTCGATGCCAAAAGAACAATTGATTGAAAACATAGTCACTGTAACCAAACTGTGCCGCGGTTTTAAAATTCCGATTATTCTCTCAACAGTAAATGTGAAAAGCGGGAAGAATCAACCAACAATTCCGAAGCTAGCAAAAGTTCTGGCTGGTGTCGAGTCGTACGACAGATCAAGTATCAATGCGTGGGAAGACAAAGAATTTTTGGAAGCAGTAAAAGCAACCGGGAAAAAAAAATTGATCATGACTGCATTGTGGACCGAAGCATGTCTAACTTTTCCAGCTCTTGATGCCCTACGCGAAGGCTATGATGTTTATCCGGTTGTGGATGCAGTAGGTGGAACTTCAATAGTTGCTCATGAAACCGCTTTGAGAAGAGTTGAGCAAGCAGGCTCTAAACTTATTTCTGTGGCACAGTTGGCTTGCGAATTACAGAGAGATTGGAACAGAGAAAGTACTGCCCCAGTCATGGTAGAAGCTTTAACCGAAGTGGGAGCGTTTTTGATTCTGTGAAACCACTAAGTTGACGAACCTTGTAACAAGTGTTCAAGTCGAAACTAGAGAGCCCCACGTCAGATCCTTTATGTCTGCTTCAAGTATATTGTTGTTTAATGTGGATTAAAATGAAAAGGGAAAATATAATGCCGCAACTTGTTACCGGGATCCACCACGTCACCGCCCTTGCCGATGATGCACAAAAGAACGTGGATTTTTACACAGGCATATTGGGCCTGCGAATGGTGAAGAAGACAGTCAATTTCGATGCTACGGGTGTTTACCATCTTTATTATGGAAATGAAACAGGGGCACCTGGAACAATAATGACTTTTTTTCCTTACGCTGGTCTTATGAAGGGCAGGCATGGAAAAGGTCAGATGACGACCACTTCATTTTCTGCTCCTGAATCAAGCCTGGACTATTGGCTAAAGAGGCTGGATAAATTCAAAATCAAATACACTCCGCCTCAGACCAGGTTCGATGACGAACAGTTCATTTACCTGGAGGACGTGCACGGACTGGGCTTGGAACTTGTTTTTAATAAAACCGATTCACGTCCAGGATTTTCCTACGGACAAATTCCCTTGGAACATTCAGTGAAGGGATTCTATGGTGTTGAACTTTCGGAAGAGGGCTACGAGCGGACAGCATCCTTGCTCCTTGAAATTATGGATCACAAACTTGTGAAGGAGAAGGGAACAAGATTTCGTTATTCAGCCAGTGGAAAACCGGGGGATTTTGTTGATGTGCTTTGTACACCTGAATCCAAGTATGGTTTCGAGGGCAGTGGAACGATTCATCACCTTGCTTTTGCAACTCAAGATATGGATACACAGCTCCAGGCTAGAGAAAAATTATCAAACAAAAATTACAATGTTACGCCTGTTATTGACCGCCAATATTTCCACAGCATTTATTTTCGCGAGCCTGGCGGCATATTATTTGAAATCGCTACGTTGCCGCCCGGCTTCTCAGTTGACGAAAACCCCGCACACCTAGGAGAAGCGTTAAAACTTCCGGAGTGGGCTGAACCACAACGTGAAGAGCTTGAGAAGGAATTGGTCCCGATCGCAGTTCACGCAGACAAATTCATGGACTGATGGCACACACAAAAGAACTTGTTGAAGGGGGTTTGCCGTTGTCAAAGGCAAAAAAAGCTCTTGTTATGTTGCACGGTAGAGGAGCGACTGCCGATGATATCTTGTCGTTGAGATTCGATTTAACGATTGATGATTTCTACTTCGTAGCTCCCCAAGCATCCAGCCACTCATGGTACCCTTATAGTTTTCTTTCTCCCATCGAACAGAACGAGCCTTGGCTGTCAAGTGCGTTGAACATCATCGATGGCATTGTGATGGATGTCAACGAAGCAGGTATCGCCGCTGAAAAGATTTTCTTCCTTGGATTTTCCCAAGGTGCTTGCCTGACAATAGAGTATGCTACTCGGCACGCTCGTAAGTGGGGTGGGGTTATTGCACTGACCGGTGGACTTATCGGGGACCAAGTTTATCCTGAGCACTACACTGGAAATTTTCATCAAACAAGGGTGCTTTTGACAAACAGCCCAAACGATCCACATGTCCCTTTACAGCGGAGCAAAGAGACCAAATCACTCTTGGAGAAAAACGGGGCAATTGTCTCCTTGGAGGTCTTCCCAAACCGGCCTCACACGATAATCCATGAAGAATTTGTTCAGGCCAGTGCAATCCTGAACTCATGACCGTTCTAAGTTCAAGACTGGTATCGTCAAGAAGTAATTGTCGAACTACCAGACGTAAAATAAACCAGGTTAAAGGAGAATATTATGCGTGCAAGAGTTGAAAGAATAGAGCAACATCATTTCCGTTTCTCAATTAGGGGGATGACGGGCGATATAGACGTCCCGCCTGAAGGAAAACCAATTGGTCCTACACCTAAAGAACTGGTTCTTGCCGCTCTTTGCGGCTGCACGGGAACAGACGTGATTGATTTGCTGAAAAAATTTGGTGTAGAACACAGCAAACTCGAATTGGAGGCTCGCGCTGATCTTACGGACCATCACCCGCAAGTTTTTAAAGGCATTGACTTGTCATATTTTGTTTCCGGTTCAACGGATAAAGCAGAGTCAATAGTCGAAGCGGTGAAAAGATCAACACACCAGTATAGTGGAACCGCGGCAATGCTATCGAAGGCGTGCCCGATCGAATACAGAGTATTTCTGAACGAAATACTTATCGGAACTGGAACAGTGGATTTTTCTTCTTCAAAATAAATTCTCAAGATATCTATGAATGAACAACTCGACATCAATCCAAAAACATCGGCACTTCTGGTGCTTGATCTTCAACGCATCATTCTCGATGGGGATGCCGCTCCCCAAAACCCTGCAGAGAAAGAAGCTCTCCTCTCGAGGAACGCTCGTCTCATAGCCGGAGCGAGAAGCGCAGGGATGAAAGTGATTTACGTCCGCAACGGCTTTCGCAAGGGATATCCTGAGGTGAGCTCGCGAAACAAATCGTTCTCCTCAATTCGTCAGAGAGATCGTTTTCCTGACGCTGCTGAGGGCAGTCAGATCCATCCGACAGTTGCGCCCCTTCCTGACGACATCGTTATCACCAAACATCGCGTGAGTGCTTTTTACGGAACCGAGCTCGATATGATCCTCCGGTCCAACGGAATCGATACACTCGTACTCGCGGGAATTGCAACGAGCAGAGTTGTTATGTCAACATTGCGTTATGCAGCTGACTCAGATTACTCGCTCTTCGTAGCACATGATTGCTGCTCTGACTCGGATCCCGATGTCCACGAAATCATGATCAAGAAAGTCTTCGTTCGCGCAGGAACGATGGCGACTGCTGATGAAATTCTTCAGGTGTTGAGTTCGAAAGGGAGAAACTGAGACGTTCTTGAGCAGTCCAGGATTCTTTAGGCGAAGAACCATCCAACTTCGTCGCGTGACGGGTTCCATTCAGTACAAGTTCCACGACAGGAGAATGCAGAACCTAGTTAGGCCAAAATTGTTCGATTCAAATATTCTATCGCTTTGATCCTACTTTTTCTTGTTAATATCACTTCAGCGCTTCTAGGATTTCATTTGTCAATAGGCCACTGCCACCGCCATAATGTTCAATTATTTTTGTGTTAGGGAAATGCGAAGAAACAAGTGCCCTAATTTGACTTTCTGTTTCTTCGTCTATTCCCCCTCCAATCAATATGATGTCAAATGATTGGCTGAGACACTTTTCCCGCACTTCAAAAAATGTTGATGCAGTTTCCCCTTTCCAGTTCTGTTGAGCATTAATTAGCCGATTTACTGTGGCATTTATCTCAGTGTTTTTTCCAACATGTAATATGTATAACGGCCTTTGCATCATCTCAAAAAGGTTAGTCATTGCTTGGCAACTTGAGCTCTCTGTTAAGCTGCCATAGGTACTTCCATCAAGAGAACGCGGCTATTGCTAAGTGATTTTACATCTACTTTGTCCGCGTCCCAAATGCCAAAGCCGTCACGTTTTGATAGTTTTTGACCAGCTACTTCAACTTCACCGTCAAGAACAAAAAAGTACATCCCGTTTCCGTTTTTCTTCAAGTTGTATGAGGTCTCGGCATCTTTGTCAAATGTTCCGAGATGAAACCAGGCATCCTGATGAATCCAAACGCCCTGGTCATTAACGTTAGGAGAAAGCACTTGATAAAACTCATTTTTCTTCTCAACATCTCGGATTGAAATCTGATCGTACCGTGGTGTGACGTTTCTTTTGTTGGGGAAGACCCATATTTGAAGGAACTTCACATCCCTGTCTTTGCTTTTGTTGAACTCAGAGTGGTAAATGCCCGTGCCAGCACTCATCACCTGTACGTCTCCTTCTTTAATTACTGCAACATTTCCCATACTGTCTTTATGTTCCAGATCGCCTTCTAACGGTATGGAGATGATTTCCATATTGTCATGCGGATGCATGCCGAAACCCATTCCTGCGGCTACTTTATCATCGTTTAAAACTCGCAGCACTCCAAAGTGCATTCTTTCAGGGTTATAATAATTTGCAAAACTAAAAGTGTGTTTGCTGTGCAACCACGTGTGGTTGGCATCACCACGCGTGTCAGCTTTGTGAAGAACAGTGTTTTCCATGATTTTCGAATTTGTGTTTTGAATATGATTGAACCCGAGGATGTCGAGTTCCCTTAGTTCGTCAATGTTGTTCTTGACAACATTGCCAAGGGCAGCTGTAGAAACAAATACACCTGTCCCAAGCAGGCCTTTTCGTAAGAATTCTTTTCTGTCCATACCTTTATTTTTTTGTTAGGACAAAGGTATAGCCGCACCAATACCTGTGCATTGATGTATGGTAAGAAATGATCTTACGTTCCGGGTAAAATAATCAATGTTTCTTTTAGGATGGCTGGTTTTACTTGGCCGATTCATGCCTCAGCCTGCTCAGACTTTCCGGGGTAATTCCAAGATAAGATGCAACCATCCATTGCGGCACACGCTGAAGGATGTTCGGATACGTCTTTAGAAATTCAGAGTAACATTCTTTTGCCGGAGTGCCGATCAGTAAGTTGATTCTGTGATAGAGTTGTCTAATGTGCCTTTGGAGAAGAAGTTCGTGGAACGCTCTAAACTCTCTACTCATTTCAGATGCATTCAAAATAAAGTCGTGATTCAAAAGAACGACCGTAGAGTCTTCATATGCGTCTATAAAGTATTCAGCAGGTTCGTTACTGTATAAATTATTTCTGTCAGAGAGCCACCAGTTTTCGGGAGCAAATAGCAAAATGTGTTCTTTACCATTTTTATCGATGGAATAAAATCTTAAAAGACCTTCTTCAACAAAAAAAATGTGTTGGCCAATATCACCTTTTGAAAGGAGCATATCCCCTTTGGTGTGTTTCTTAACGGAACACGATGAGATCAGGCGCTCAATATCCTCCCGTTTTACTCCGGCTTTTTCCGTCAGGTACTTATGGAAGTTATCAATGGTATGAGACATCTGTGATAATTTTTATTGTGTCAGTAACCCGTTATTCAGCTAGCGAACCAGCAGGTTCTTCGTGTAGCTGATACTGAGCTAACGCATCAGAACATGCCACCCCTTTCTTGGAGGGAGCTGCCTCTTTTAGCGGGACAAAAAAGAATACTATGGTTGCCACTACCAACATTGCGATCGCTGCAATCCGCATAGAGATCGCGGATGAATATTGTTCAGCCAGGAAGCCCCAGAGCAAACTTGATACAGCAATACCGCCTTGGAAGATCGTCACGTTGACAGCAAGGAATCTCCCTCGAAATCGCTCAGGTGAATACTGCTGGGCAAGGACATTCAAAATTGTCGTCGCGTGGATCCAAAAAATTCCAGTGACGAACAAGATCAAGTTCAGGATAAAAAAACCTTCAAGTAAGGTCATCGACAAAAAGCACAAAGACAATACAATCGCGCTAACAAAAGCTAGATTGTCACTTGTCGTCATCTTATTCCAGATTCCATAGAAATAGCTCCCAACGAGAGCACCGATACCAAGGCTGATCCAAAGCCAGGTGTACTGAGAACTTGTCAAGTCCCATTCATATTTTGAAAGTTGTGGGAGCAAAGCAAAAATGGCGCTCGAAAAAAAGGTAAACGAGATCGTCCGAATAAGCAGATACCGAAACTCCGTTGATTTTTTGACTGCCCGCAGGCCTTCTTTGCCAGCTTGAAGTATAGACTCATTTTGGCGCTTGTTTGAAGGCGTGCTCTTCCATTTAAAGATTCCCCAAAGAAGGATTAAAAATGAAACAGAGTTGAACAAAAAGATTGACTCGACACCTCCCCAGACTAATATCACTCCACCCAACGCGGGGCCAACGGCCCTAGAAAGATTAAAGTTCACCCCGTTCAACGCGATCGCTTCGCGAAGATGTTCTTTACTAATGACTTCAGGGGTAATTGCCTGCCACGTGGGAGTCATGAAAGAGTACCCGGTACCAACAAAAAAGGTAAACAGAATTAGCAGGTTAATGTTCAGTAAATGCAGATAAGTGATAACGCTCAAAACCAAGACAACAGCGAAAAGAAAAAGTTGAAGGTACATGAGCAGTTTTCTTCTATCGTATTGATCAGAAATTACGCCTGCCAAATAACTGAACAATAGAGCTGGCAATGATGACGCGGTTTGAATGAGTGCAATGACGACAGGCGAAGCCGACAATGTTGCCGCTACCCAACCCACACCAACGTTCTGCATCCACGTTCCGACATTGGAAACAAAGGCAGCAATCCACAAGGTTGTGAAAAGGCTTTCGCCAAATGGTGCAAAAGAGGAATCGGCAAATAGTTTCTTCATGTCAACTGTTGGGTAATGGTTTATCTCTCTTAATGAAATAGCCGGTCACCTGCGATTGATGAAAAAAGAAGAGTAACTGATCCGATATTTTTGCGATCGTTAGACATTCAACCATTTGAAATCTGGGCTGGTCATGGATGGAATTTCATCAGAATAAATATCGCAATTTTTATAATAGCATTTGCCTCCACTAAGCCTGAATTGACAAAGTGCCTTCCTTCCATTGATATTTAACTCGAGGCGGGTATTGGTTTTGTCAAGGGATTATTTTCAGATCATGAGATTATTGTCGTGAGATTGCGCGAGAGCATTGAAGAGTCTTGCTTTAGCCAATGATTTCGGAGGAGGCCTTGAAAAATAGTATCTTAGCAGAAAATGAAAAGTCATGACACTATCTCTCGATTTTAAGAAGAGAGCCATTGCTACCTTCATCAAAACGTTGGAGGGGCAACTCCAGAATTTGAACGCTGGTCAGCGAGCAGAAATTACGGACGCAGAGGAGGATGACATTGATTCAAACAGCTTAGTCGAGAGCACTCGAGAGCAACGGCTGTTTGAAGCTGGTCAACTGACTGATCGCTCTGATTTTATTTCGAGGGAACTTGAGATATTGCGTTCCATTCAAACTCATGAAGTAATGAAGCAAGTAGAGAAGGGTGCATTGATTCGCACGAACCTCGGATTCTTCCTGATCGGTCCCGCTGTCGAACACATTACTGTTGAGGGAGTGACTGTCACGGGAATATCTGACCAGAGCCCAGTATACAAAAAAATGGAGTCATTGAAGAAAAAGGCAGAATTCCATTTTGAAAACCGCGAGTACATAATTTTTGAAATTGTTTAACAAATATCTCGATATATCCAAAACGGAAAGATAATTACCGCAGCAGGCGTTTCTGCCGGAATAGATATGAGTTTATTTTCTTGTGGGTCAGATTTTAGGTCATGAGAAGGCAAAAGCGTATGAACTAATGATCGAGTATGATCCACAGCCTCCGTATGGCTCCGGTAATTATGTGGCGGCCGATGAGAAGACCGTCGCAATTTTCAGGGCAATGTTAGCAAACGAAGCAAAAAAGGATTTGTCAACTTTAGATCTGGTGAAAAATTTCCGAGTTATATCAAAGCTCCGAAGGAAATAACGAACCTTCAGTCCTCTCTTTGAAATAAGTTCTATAAAATTCAAGAAGAGAGCAGAAAAAATTAACGCTTGGAGCGGATATCCATATGTTCTTACCATTTGACAAGCACGTTCTTGCCATACGACAAGCAAGCAGTATCATTTCATATATTCCTTTGCGTGGAGCGAACGTGATGACTTACTAGGACGCTTGCGCAAACAGGGAACGACGGTTCCATAAAAATGAAGTTGAACCAAAATAATTCGGCGATGTCAAATGCTTTCAAGTCAAACGATGGAGCAACGGCGAGATCCTGGTTTGGTTCCGGAGAAAGACTGGTCTATGATTTGAGCAATAAGCAAATCATTGATGCACACAGCGCAACCCAGCCAAACCAACTTTACGTTTTCAACAAATACACTGTTTATCCAAATCAAAATCCTAAGAACGTTGTTACATTTCTGCCGGGATTTCCAGATGGATCGATTGGATGGATAAAAATTGACAAACTCGTAGAAGAACAAAGTCCATTCAACAGAACCTTTGTTGAATACATTGGTCAAGGTGATTCCGACAAACCAAAAGAATACGTCTTCTCAGTATTTGAGCGGGCCGATTTGGTGGAAGCCATTTGGAAAAGGCGAGGAGTAGAATCCACGTTCGTGATAACTTTTGACTTTTCATCACTTGTGGTGATGGAGCTTTTGAGACGCCATCAAGAACGGATAGAGAGAGGCCAACACTTGGAGACAATTATCACGAGGGTGTTGCTTATCAATGGTGGTTATTTTGCGGACGGACACTCACACCCATTTATGACAACTCCTCTGCTTTATTCTCGATTTGGAAAGGTGATTGCAAAAGTAGCGCAGAATTCCCTCCCTAGGTTTAGCAACATGCTCAAAAGAATGTGGAGCAAGGAATATAAAGTGTCTAACAAAGAATTGGCCGAGATATTTGACTCGGTTACCAGAAGGGATGGCGCATTTTTTTTGCACAAGGGAGCGGGCTTTGTCCGTGAACATAAGGCGAACGCAGATCGGTTGGATCTGCTTTCGATATACCACAGAATGACTGATCATGTAACTTTTCACATCGTAGGAAGTGAGAGGGACCAGTTTGAGCCAAGGCAAGTAAAATTGGCAAAAGCACGCCTCGGAAAATACGGCGTTGACATCCGAACGATCCCAGGTGGACATATGATAACGTCAGAGCAGCCACGCGTGCTAACCGATATCATTTTGGAATTACTGACGATCGAAGTAAAACATAGGCGCAAAGGTTCCACCGCCTTACCAGGAAGCTATCGTTTGAATTGAAAAGTCACTATGTTGGATCAGAACGTATCGAAAGCAGAAGAGGCCATCGCCAGGCACAACACCCTAAGGAGTCAAATGACTCCGCATTTTCTCTTTAATTGTTTGAATGCACTTACGAACTTGATCTACGAAGATCAGGACAAGGCTACAAAATTGACTCACCTCCCTTTCGTCGAGCTCTCCAGTGCGTTCTGGCAAAAAGGTTTGGCGTCTGACAGGTGCACAAACACTTACTCTATTTTATCCGATTGTAATCTCGGGTATAATCGTTTGCCGTAAAACATTTATTGACCTGACCTTCTGGGATCGTCATAGGTGCTCAACAGTAAAAATCAACAACTAAATAATTAATAAATGAAGCGATCAATTTTCTTTATAACCCTGCTCCTCGGAGTTGGATTCTCAATGTTCGGCCAATCTAACCCGGAAGCGATATTAGGCGAATGGCTCTCATCCAAAAAAGATAGCCGTATCGTTATCTATAAGAATGGAACCAAATACTACGGGAAAGTCTCCTGGGGTACCGGTCCTACCAAGGACGAAAGAAATCCTGACCCATCAATGCGAAATGAAGAGTTGATAGGACAGATCATACTCAAGGATTTTGTATTTGACCAAAAGGACAACCGGTGGACTAATGGAACCATTTACGATCCTCACGATGGTAAAACGTACTCCTGCAAAATGACCCTTATCGACAGTCGTAACTTGAGCATTCGGGGTTACGTTGGCATTACGCTTTTTGGAAGGAGCGAGACCTGGACAAAAGTCAACTGACGGGTTTTCCAACGACGAACCAAAT
>Ga0206942_1070_pt1 | contig 31771 bp, 25 predicted proteins | sample Alteio_BWOrgHeat_6_FD_153253 | JGI IMG/M metagenome (GOLD analysis project Ga0206942, IMG submission 153253) | Enriched cells from forest soil in Barre Woods Harvard Forest LTER site, Petersham, Massachusetts, United States -... | ecosystem: Environmental > Terrestrial > Soil > Temperate forest > O... | reverse complement strand
CGACAATGATGGCGATTGGCATCAAGAGGTAACGCAAATACCTTTTGTTGACTTTTAGGTCAACCGCTTTTTCAAACTGCACCGGTTGCAGCTCCAGGGATTTTTGGGTAATGCTGGCTTGAAGAAGTGGATTTCTTTTAGAGGATGATGCTAGTTGGATTATATTCAACAAACGGTCAGCCACCGCCGGAAAAAAATTTCCAATAATCTTCGCGCTTTCTTCTTCGCTCAATCCGGTATGATAAATCATCCATCGAAGGGGTTTCCAGAAAAAGCGAAAAATGGCATAGCCGACAAGTGCAAAAAAGAGAATGAAAATAAAAAAACGTGCCGAACGTCCAAGCCAAAGATTATACTCCAATAGCGTAGCAACAAGAAAAAAGAAAAGCCCAAAGGCGGGCATAAGAATAGCCCCCCGAAGAAATAAATTCAAGAAATACTTGCGCTTGAAAAGAGCTATTTTTTTGATTGATGTGTTTGATCCCATCTTCCATCTCATGAGTTACAACGGCTTTAATCCCTAATAGTTTTTTAAAGGACTAAGGTAGTGACGCACTTTTTCGATTCAAAGCAAAATGCATATGAGTTTCAGAGATTAGAACTAACTGAAAGAGTCCATCCCACTTCCTGTTCGAAGTACTCAACCACGTGCATTTTCAATAATTTTTCCTGTTCGATCAGATCAAAATGCGGAAGCTTCTTCAACAATTTCCAATGGGGCCAACCCTGGCTATCGGTGCCTTCAAGTTTGTAATAGCCTGAAAGGCTCAATACTTTGCAGATGGCAATGTGCATTAGATCCTGCTTCTCCTCCTTTGAAAAATTTCTCGCCCCATGACCTAATTCCTGCACTCCAATAATAAACAGGACGGCATTGAGGTCTTTAGGTTTCTTGCCGAGTGATTTTTCCAGTTGGGTAAGCAAGCCATCCCAAAGTTTATCCAGATCGAGATCTCGTTTAAACATTTAGACATTCGCTAATTCTTCCCAATATTCGAATGCTTTTCGAAGATGTGGGACCACGATAGTTCCGCCAATTAACGTAGCGACACCCATTGCTTCATGAATTTCCGCAGTAGAGAAGCCAACGTCCCTGCACTTGCCCAAATGATATTTTATACAATCATCGCATCGCAACACCAAAGAACAAGTGAGGCCAATTAATTCCTTGGATTTCACATCCAAAATCCCGGGCTGATAGGCGTTGGTATCTAAATTGAAAATACGCTTAATAATCAGGTTATCAGCAGCCAGAATCTTTTCGTTCATTTTGCTGCGGTATTCATTAAATTGCTTGACTAAACTCATAAATTTTTTATTACAAAGATGGGTTTGTTCACCATCAAATCAAACGAAAGATCAGGCTCAAGCGTGTTTTCGGATTTCGCATCGTTATTCTTTCCGGAATATTGTCTTGGGTGTTCTTCAGGCCTCGTAAAGGGTGAGGAGATTTTGTGTACCCGATGTTTGCTCGACTTGCCAAAGACAAATTACCTGAATGTTTATGAAAACCCTATAAAGGAAAAGTTTTTGGGAAGGCTACCCATAAAATATGCTTGGGCATTTATGAAGTTTAGAAAGACTGGCGTTGTGCAACATTTGCTTCATCAATTAAAATACAACAACAAACCGGAGGTTGGGTCGAGACTGGGCAAATTATTTGGAAAGGATATTCATGATCTTGGTTTGGCCTCTGAATTTGACATCATCATACCGATGCCTTTGCACCATTTGCGGCAAAGAAAAAGGGGCTATAATCAAAGCACGAAATTCGCCGAAGGGTTGGCGCAATCACTTAATGTACCCAGTGAGGATAATTTAGTGACAAGGAAAATAAACACCTCTACGCAAACCCGGAAAAACAGAAATGAACGTTGGGAGAATGTGAAACATGCCTTTCGTGTAGAGCAGCCCGATGCGATTCGGAATAACAGGATATTGTTAGTGGATGATATTATAACAACCGGTGCAAGCCTTGAGGCTTGTGGTCAGGTATTAATAAACCAGGGCTGCAAGGAATTGAGTTTTGCCTGCATCGCAGAGGCCCAATAAAAAAAGCCCCAAATTAATTGAGGCTCTGATATTTTAAGTTTCCTTGCTGGTTAGTAATTTGAACCCGCACGGATCATTGCGCAGCGGAACCCAATGGTTGCAGTGGCCGAATCCTCATCAAGGAATCTCCGCGTTCCGGGCGACATCCAATAGGCCACATCTTTCCATGATCCTCCTTTATATACTCTCACCTTATCAGAGATCAAGGAAATAAACCCTTGCGGATTCTTTGTGTAGGTATCTATTTTAATGGTTTTTTGTTTGCCATTGGGAAGCGTAACAACAGAATCCTTGCTCTTCTTCTCATATTGGTTTCTATATGAACTATGGCTGTCAATAAAGTCATCCCGTCGAATTGGATTGAGGTCATCAAAATCCTGATGGGAGAGCGGACGATAAACATCCATTACCCATTCGCTGACATTTCCGGCCATGTTATACAAGCCATAATCGTTAGGAGGGTATTCATAAATATAAGATGTAATCAAAGCGCCATCATTTAAGTGACCGGCAATACCGGCATAATCACCTCTGCCGCGCTTAAAATTCGCTAGAAAATAGCCCATTTGTTTTCCATACGGATTCCGAAGCGCATGACCGTCCCAAGGATACAAACGCTGGTGTGTTTGCATCTCATCAAGCCATTGCGTTGCGATAAGAGCTTGCGCAGCATATTCCCATTCCGCTTCAGTTGGTAACCGATAGGCAGGAATGACAACACCTGATTCCAGCGGAATCCTACCGCCGCCACCTTGTTCTGCTGGTTTTTCAATGCCAGCTTTTTCAGCTAGTTCAGCATTTACTACGGCTGTCCTCCATTTTGCATATTCATTTGCTTGTTTCCATTTTATACCAACGACAGGAAAATAACGGAATCCGGGATACCGCAAATAGTGGTCGACATAAGGATCGTTAAATGCCAATCTGGAACGCCAAACCATGGTATCCGGCAAGGCCTCCTGATAGGCCTTCCCACCATCAACCTTAGTAGAATCAGTCGTTAAATGATAGAGATACTCTAACCAATGAATATTAGCAATTTCTGTCTCATCCATATAGAAAGAGGCGACGGAAACAGTCCTCTCTGTATTATCATGATAGCCCATGATATCTTCTTCAAAGGAACCAAGCACCGCACGCCCACCTTCAATGAACACCATATTTGGTGCCTCAGGTTGCGAGGAATAAGGCATTACAGCGAACCCTTCAGCAGCATCACGTGTGTATTTCAACCCTGTCGCTGTACTTAATTGACCGGGATCTTGGGCAGTAGGCTTTCCCCCCTTATGCAGAAGAAAACACGAAGAAACCACCAAAGAAAGCCCGAATAAGATAAAAAATGTCTTTAAATGCTTCATTTGCTTTTGATTATAAATAAAAGTAACCGCTAATATAAATAGATAAATGCATGTTTTCCAAAAGTAAATTTTTTTTGATGATCCTTCATTGGAGCAAATTCGCTGTGAACGAAACGCAGGATCAGCAATATTATTATTAGCTCAATTTTGGAAAAAAAATCCTGTTTTGGAGCGAAACGGATTGCCAATCCCTCAAAACGAACATGGAAGAACTTTGGCATGCTTTTTCCTCCACACTTACAAGATAAAAGAGTTACTATGACGACACTGGGAGAATTTCAGAATGCATCGTTCGAGATGAAATGTGATTGGGTTACGGCAAACTCTATCTTTCTTGCCGTCCGCAGCGCCGGCGAATCTAAAGTTTACCTTTACCGCGGCGAAGATTATTTTATTGAAGTCTATTACTCTCCCACCTACAGAAAAATATTGATGATCAGTGCCTTTAATTCTAATTCGGGATTGAACCCTTATATTGATGAGATTTCATTGGCCGATTTAGGACTTTGATTCGGGGTAAGCGGTTGAAGAAATTGAATGGCCTGATCAACCGATTGGATATTCTCAACAATAAGGGTTAGTCTTCCAGCGACCTCCTTCATCCGGCAACTTTTTGAATGAGTTTGCACAAAGGATAAAATTTTTCCAAACACAGCCGACTTGAAATATTCCTCATTTCCAGACAAAAAATAAAGACGGAGTTTTCCGGTTTTTAAATTGATTTTTTCAAATCCGAGGAGTTCACCGATCCAACGAAGGCGTACAGTATTTATTAATTGCTCAACCGGAATGGGGTATGGCCCAAAGCGATCCCTTAGCGAGTTACCAAACTTCTCCAAGGCCTCTTCATCCGGAATGCTATCCAGCGTGGAATATAGTTGTAAACGCTCTGTGGCGCTACTGATGTAATCATCCGGGATCAGGATTTCCAAATCGGTTTCAATCACGCAATCGGGCACAATGAGCTTTGCTTTTTCAGAAAGCTCTTCTGCGAATAGATCTTTGAACTCCGTTTCCTTCAACTCCTGAATGGCATCATCAAGAATTCTGTGATAGGTGTCAAAACCCAAATCCGTAATGAACCCGCTTTGTTCTGCACCTAACAGATTTCCCGCTCCACGAATATCCAAGTCGCGCATTGCTACTTTAAAGCCGTCTCCCAATTCTGAAAACTCCTCAAGGGCTGCCAGGCGCTTTCGTGAATCGGACGACAAGACCATACTTGGTGGAGTTAGCAAATAGCAAAATGCTTTTTTATTTGATCTTCCTACACGCCCTCGCATTTGATGCAAGTCACTTAACCCAAACAAATGGGCATTGTTAATAATAATTGTGTTTGCATTCGGAATATCCAAGCCTGATTCAATAATATTGGTGGAGACCAGCACATCGTATTCTCCCTCTATAAATTTAACCATTACTTTTTTCCAATCGATCCCCATCCATTTGACCATGGGCGATGCCAATCCGTGAGTCAGGTACCAATTTGAAAACCACGTTGGCGATTTGTTCGATATCACTAATTCGGTTGTGTACAAAAAAGACCTGACCTCCTCTTCGCAGTTCGTAACTAACGGCATCGCGAATGATTACTTCATCGAATGTATGCAACTCTGTTGTGACGGGTTGACGGTTTGGAGGAGGTGTAGCGATAATACTCAAATCTCTTGCCCCCATCAATGAGAAATGCAAAGTCCTTGGGATCGGTGTTGCCGTAAGTGTTAGGACATCAACATTCACTTTTAATTCCTTAAGCCTGTCTTTTGTTTTTACTCCGAATTTTTGTTCCTCATCGACAACCAGCAAACCCAAATTTTTGAACTCAACATCTTTACTCACTACCCGGTGTGTGCCAATGATGATGTTGACTTTTCCTTCTTTGAGATTGGCAAGGATTTGTTTGATTTCCTTATCGGTTTTGAAGCGCGAAATGTGCTCGATTGCTACCGGAAAACTAGCCAGTCGCTCGGAGAAGGTACGCTCATGCTGCATGGCTAAGATAGTGGTGGGTACTAAAACAGCAACCTGCTTGCCTTCCACCACCGCTTTAAATGCCGCGCGAATAGCAACTTCCGTTTTGCCAAAACCTACATCACCACAAACCAAACGGTCCATGGGGTGGGGCTGTTCCATGTCTTTCTTGACATCTTCGGTGGCTTTGGCTTGATCGGGAGTGTCTTCATAAATAAAGGAAGTTTCCAGTTCCGCTTGTAAAAAACTATCTGGTGCGAAAGCAAAACCGGGGGCTTGTTTGCGCTTGGCATAGAGACTTATTAATTCTTTAGCGATGTCTTTTACTTTCTTCTTGACCTTGGCCTTTTTGCTCTCCCACTCCCCTGAACCTAACTTGCTGATGGCCGGTGGTGTACCTTCCTTGCCGGAGTATTTTGAAATTTTATGGAGTGCGTGGATGCTTACCGTCAAGAGATCATCATCTCGAAAAACCAAACGAATTGACTCCTGCTCTTTGCCGTTGATCTCTTTTTTTTCCAGGCCTGCAAACCTGCCAATACCATAATCGATGTGGGTTACAAAATCCCCAGGTTGCAAGGATTGTAATTCACGGAAAGTGAGTGCTTTCGATTTTGAAAATTTCTCTTTTCCACGATAGCGATGGTAACGTTCGAAAATCTGGTGATCCGTATAGCACACCACCTTCATTTGCATATCTACAAATCCTTGACGTAGCGGAAAATCCAACGCCTGAAATTTCAGCTCGGGATGAATCTCCTCAAAGATCCCCTGAAGGCGTTCTGCTTGTTTAGGTTGTTCGGATGCAATAAAATTTTCAAAACCCTTCTGCTGATGATCAAGAAGGTCGGCTGCGAGCAACTCAAAATTTTTGTTGAAGGAAGGTTGAACAGAGGATTTGAACTCATATTTTTTGTCTGACGGGAGATAGAATCGCTGACCAAATTCCAGGCAAACAAATTTTTTCAAGTGCTTTTCAAATTCGCCGGCTCCGTCAAACAACTGATAAGGTTCAAGAACAATTTTAGTTTGGCCACTTTCGCGAAGGATTTTATCGAAATGTTCAGTTGCTTTTTCAAAACTTTTTTTCAAAACATCCCGGGTCAGCTCGATATCTTTGATCCAAATCCTCGTACTGGGAGAAATAAATTCGAAAAAAGATTGACGCTCTTCCTGCATGAGGCGCGTTTGAACATTGGGCATTAAACTTACCTTTTCCAGCGTGTCCACTGAAAGTTGAGACCCCGGATCAAACGAACGTATGCTATCAACGTCATCACCAAAAAGTTCAATCCGGAAGGGAAACTCGTTTGCAAAAGAAAATACATCAATGATCCCACCGCGTACGGCAAACTGCCCCGCCTCGTAGACAAAATCTGTTTTTTCGAAATCGTAAGAATGCAAAAACTCTTCGAGAAATTCGCGATCAAGTTTTTCACCTTTCATGACTAAAAAGGTGTTGGAGGCAAGTGATTTTTTGTTGATCACTTTTTCGGAAAGCGCTTCCGGATAAGTGATGATAATATTGCTTTCGGGATGGCTGCTTAAGCGATTTAGCGTTTCCGAACGCATTAAGACATTTGCATTTTCAATTTCATCATGTTCATAGGGTCTTTTGTACGACATGGGAAAAAAAAGGACCTCCACTTTTCCCAGAAGATTTTGCAAATCATTCTGAAAATATCCCGCCTCTTCGCGGTCGTGAAGGATAATTAAGTGGCTTGCTCTTGTGCTTTTGTAGACTGCTGCGAAGAGAACAGCATCAAGGCTCCCATGAAGACTTTTTAGATGGAAGGGCTGACCGTTGTACACCCCTTCGTGCGAAGCACTTTGGTTTGCGGGCGTACGAATCCCTTCGGCCAGGATTTGTACTAAACTGTCCGCACGGTACAGGGAAACAAAATCGTGCGCCTTCAAACTTTAAAACGAGGCGCAAATATAGATCAGGATTTCAATCCATAGGAAAAGATTTGCGGTTAAAGTTTAGGTTGGTTTTCTGTTGTAGAAGAGGGAGATTTACCGGATGTACTACCCCCGGTTATTGTGCTTGCTGCTCAGTATAACATCGATTTTATTTTTGTTGATTGGATTGGTCAGGCCTTGGCTATTGCTTTGGTGGGAAGATCAACAGAACCGAAGAAAGGTAATCAAAGTTTATGGCACGATTGCCCTGGTATTTTATTTGCTCTATTGGATACTGGCCTTTATTCCAGTCGCGTAGCCCGAACGATGAATTTCTTCTTCATTCCCGAAAATCCAATCACATAGTTTTCGCCGCCGTCTTCCAATTTCAATATCTTTTTCAATTGCTCCGCCGTTAAGGGGTAATTGCGTGTGATCACATTGGCCTTTCTTTCCGGAATATTGCTTCGGTTAAAGGCTAACTCTTCAATTTTAAAAACCCGACCGGGAAATTTTTTTAGGACGACAGAAGAGGTGTACAGATGGGTATTTGGATGAAGCTTTCGTAAACTGAATTTTTCGCCGATTAATTTAAATGCACCCGATTTTAAAATAGATGCATTGGGTTCATAAAGATAAAGTTGAGGGTCACCAAAATCTGAATGGGCCGTTTTCTCTGCGCCAATAGTAAAGCAGAAAGAATGTACCACCCTTCCCTGTTTATCTAAACTATAGGTTTCAATGGAAGGCTCGCCAGAAAAATTATCCTGTAAAAGGAAAAGCAATTCTTTGCATTCGTTGGCCACGGAGACGACAATTATTTTTTTAACATGCTCCAGCTCATTTAATCCCAGTTGAAGATCAAGCAAAGGAGAGACCTTAAGCAAAACGCGGTTCGTGATATTAAAAAGTTTGGGAAGCAGGCTTTTAATATCCGGCTGACAATCGGACAGGCGAAAAACTTTCTTCGAGCGGATATCCCTGCGGGAAGGATCAACCAATACGAGATCAACCTTCCTGGAGGATGCATTTAGAAAATCTTCCACCTTGGAACAATGGTAGACGACATTTTGAATTCCAAGAATATCAAAATTATGCTTTACGATCGCTGTGAGCGTTGCATTGGGTTCAACGAAATCCAAGTTTGTTGAGGCTTGACTTAAGACATAACTGTCTATTCCAAAGCCCCCGGTTATATCTGCGACTTTTCCGAAATTCTTTCGGTTAAATTCTTTTAAGAGAAATTCCACTTTAAACTTAGCCGTTGTTTCCGATGAACTTTGCTCTAGATTTAAAGCGGAAGGATAAACGATTCCGGATTCTTTATAAAAGCTTGGAGCTTTCGAGAAAATTTTTTTTCGGGCGATAATTTGATCGGCAACGGATGCGAAAGGCAACCCAAAAATCTCTCTCTTATGTAAAAGCAATTTAAGCACATCATCTTTTTCATGGGTGAGAATGTACTCTTGAACCTCCTTACTGCTAAGTTTCTCCAATTCCGCGGTTGACATTCTGTAATTTTACTTGTGATTTTTAAGGTTTTCGAAAACCCAGGTGATTTCTTTTGAATTGGCCTTGCCGCTGACGGGCATAACCAATGTAGGCTTAAGATTTTTACCGTCATAAGTACCAGCAACTTTTCCATTTACCACTAGCACAAGTCCTTTTTCGGGCATATGCTCACAGATTAGTTTTAATGTTTCGAAACCATTTTTGGTGAAACGGATATTGAAAAACTGGTTTTGTTGGGTCAAATCATACTGCAAATTCCCTTCGGTCTTAAACTCTGATCCTTTAATGATCGGTTCTTCAGTGATGCAATATTCATCCTGGTTATTCACTGACTTTACTGCGATAGAACAGTGCCCTTTATTATCCACAAAAAAGAATCCGGTTTGTGCAAATGCACAAAGGGTAGAAAGAAGGATAACGCAAGATACAATAAGGGAAACCTTCATTTGGTTTTATCGCCAATTGAAGTTAAAGCTATGAAAATTTATTCTGCCCTTAATGATTTTACAGGATCAGAACTTGCTGCCCGAATGGATTGATAGCCCATTGTAAGCCAGGCAATGACGAAGGCAACAGCACCGGCAGCAAGATAAACCGCTACACCGATTTCCGTTTTGTAAGTATAGCTTTTCAACCACCAGTCTACACCAAGCCAGGCAAGCGGTGCTGCAATCACAAATGCAATAATTATTAACTTTCCAAATTCCTTAGAGAGCAGAACGACAATGCTTCTGACGGATGCGCCAAGGACTTTGCGTATCCCGATTTCCTTCGTACGTTGTTCGGCCGTAAAAGCTGTCAATGCAAAGAGCCCCAGGCAAGCAATGATAATAGCAAGACCTGCAAATACAAAAAATATTTGCGAAAGACGCTGTTCGGAAGAATACATTTTGCGGAAGTCTTCATCCAAAAATGAATACTGAAAAGGCTGCGCCGGTGCTAATTGTTTCCAAACTTTTTCAATGGACTGAACAACTTCTTTTGTGTTCGCCGAATTAAATTTAAAACTAACGTTGCCGTCACTTTTATTTAAGAAGAGCCCTAATGGTGTTATTCCTTCTTTCATGGTGGAGAAATGAAAATTTTCAATAATACCAATGATGGTCCATGATCTGATTTTATCGGGGTCGGGCGAACCGTCGGGACGATTTCCATCGAAGGTGCTGATTTTTTGACCGATCGGGTTTTCGCCCAATGAAAACATGGGAATGGCAGTTTCATTCAAGATAACGGCCGATGAATCGGAAATAAACTCGGTAGAAAACCCCCGACCTGTTTTTATTTTCATTCCCATCGTTGCGGTGTAATCTGCATCAACATCCCAACTTTGTAAACCGACCAGATTATTGGGTGTGGGCTGATTTCCCCCTTTCCAATAGGTATTATTGTTGCGATAGCTATCAGGTCCTTCTACCGGCAACGGCCCCGAAATCGTTCCTTTTTCGATATGGTTGATTTTCAATACTTCGTTTTTAAACGTTTGAACATTTGGAAAAGGGCGAAGGGCATAAGCATCATGAACAATGATCACCTGATTTTTTTCAAACCCTAGTTTTTTATTTTGGATGAAATTCAGTTGTCGGTTTACCGAAATCGCGCCGACAATTAATGAGATGGAAATAACAAATTGAAAAACCACGAGTGCGCTTCGGATAAGACCACTTTTCATCCCCAGGGACACATGGCCTTTCAAAACATTCACCGGTTTAAAGGCCGAAAGAAAAAAGGAAGGATACAATCCGGCTAATAAACCGATCATCAATACACCTGTAATAAGCACAAAATAAAACGATGAACTTGCCCACGGAAGCTGAAGATGTTTTAACGAAAGATTGTTGAAAACAGGCAGGAATAAATAGGCTATTCCAAGGGCGACCATGAACGAAAATAAAGTCACTAAAATTGATTCTGTGAGAAACTGGCGCATGAGGTGTGATCGCAGCGAACCCATCACCTTGCGAACGCCTACTTCTTTGGCACGGTTACTGGACCGCGCTGTTGACAGGTTCATAAAATTGATGCAAGCAATCACTAAGATGAAGACCGCAATTATACCGAAGAGATAAACGTAAGTTATACTGCCGTTCGATTCGAGTTCACCCTTAAGATCAGAATGAAGGTGGATGTTTAGTAATGGGGTGAATGTGATTTCCCATTTATTTCCATTCTCTAGAAATTTGTCCATCGTGAAATCACTACCTAGCGCGCTTGCAATCTGAGGACCGAAATACTTCTTTAGAAAGCCCGGCATTTTTTTTTCGAGCAACTTTGCGTCGGCACCCTCTTTCAATAATAAGTAAGTGTTAAAGTTCTCACTGAGGAAGGAAACGGACTGTGCCTCTTTAGCTGCCGGCCAGTCACCTACTTGCGCGATCATAATGTCAAAGTGAAAATGCGATGACGGAGGAATATCTTCATAAACGGCCGTAACCTTGGCGTTATATTTGTTGTCAAGTATTAACGATTCTCCCAAAGCACTTTTGCCGGGAAAATATTTCTGAGCCATCTTTTTGCTAATCACAACGCTGGCCGGTTCCCGGAGAGCGGTGTTTGGGTTACCTTCAAGGACATTCACCGAAAAGATTTTGAAAAATGTGCTATCGGTCCAGATTACATTCCACTCTTTGATGTTTTGCGTTGCATTGGCAGGCCTAACTAAATAGGATCCATGACTTCTGAAACGCACCGTGGCTTCAATCTCCGGATAGTCCTGCTGTGCCGCGCTTGCAAACGGTGCCCCATTCTGACACAATTTTATATGGTTACCACCAAATTTTATTTCTTCGTTGACCCGATAGATGCGATCGGCTTTAGTGTTATAGGCATCAAAGCTCAACTCATCAACAATAAAAAGCACGATGACCAAACAAGCCGCCACGCCAATGGCCAGCCCGGTGATGTTGATGAATGAATAAATGCCCTGTTTGCGAAGATTGCGCCAGGCAATAGTGAGATAATTCTTTATCATGATTTTAGTTTTTTGATTTTCAATTTGAATAGTTTGATGTTGTGCCTCGCGAAGACCACCGGTGTGCCCAAACGTCTTCAACACTTCATGATAGGCCTCAATGAAATTTTTTCCGTTATTAATTTTGGTCTCGATGGCCGAACAAACATGATCAATCAATTCCTCCTGAATTTCCTCGGCTACAATGCCCCGGTAGTTCAAGTCTTTGATAACAAAGTTGATTTGTTCGTGGGTAAGCATCGTTTCAACTCAATTGAACTTGAAGGACATTCCCCATTGTTTTGATAAATTCCATAAACTCACTCACCCGTTCTTTCGCTTCAGATTTTCCTATTGGAGTGAGTACATAATACTTGCGCACCCTTTTGCCGATCATGATTCTTTCCGTTTTTAAAAGACCTTCGGCTTCTAACTTGTGCAGGGTAGGGTAAAGCGCGCCTTCTGTCAACACGATACTTCCATCCGAAAGCTCTTTCACGCGTTGTGTAATTTCATAACCATAGGTTTTCCCATGGTCCTTCAACACTTTGAGCACAATAGTTTGCAGTGTGCCTTTCAATAATTCGGAAGAGTGCGTCATATTACCTAATTCACTTAGGCATAAGACGCTTTTGTCTTACGTTAGGTTGCGCTGTTTTGGAATATTTTTGAAAAGACGAAAAAGAGCTAAATTGTGTACCCATCACTATGAAAAAGCATTATTGGTTTATCGTCCTGTTTGGAATCTGGTGCCTGCTATCATCACTTTGGTATTTTTTAAGTGTAAAAGGAGTGCAAACTGATCCACCAGTTTTTAATCCACATGACTCGCTCATCGCGATCATTGAAATATTGATCATGCTTTTAGTGGCCTGCCTTCTCGGCTATGCAGTTGCCTGGCGGTTGCGGAGCGAAACCGTTGATGCGAAGGAGGAGGAACTGGATAAACTCAATGCAGAAAAAGTGATATTGATTGAAAGTCACGGTGAAGTTAAGAATCAGGTAGAGCAATGGCGGGAAAAACACAAAAATGATTTATGGGCAAGTCAGCAGCGGGTATCGGACTTAACTCATGAGAAAGAAAATATCCAGAAACAATGGCGAGCCACAGAATTGGAGGTGGCTGCTACAAAACAAGAGGTCCTACTATCAAAGTCGAAGATAGAGCAATTAGATTCTGAAACCAGCACCTTTCGCTATCGCACCCGTCAACTGGAATTTCAAATCAAAGAAAACGAAGAAACTATTCTTCGGTTAAAGGCCGACTTGGAAGCGGCACAAGTCCGGAAAGAAAAAGCGGTATCGGACCACCCGTTCGTAAGGCAACTTGAGCCTGAGGAGAAGAACGATTTAACAAAAATAAAGGGCATTGGTCCGTTTATTGAAAAGCGGCTGAACATGATTGGAATTTATACGTTCTTACAACTTGCCGAACTTACTCCGGAATTGGTTGATCGCGTTGGCGCTGCCATTGAGTTTTTCCCTCATCGGATTGTACGTGATGACTGGGTTGGGCAGGCAAATCGATTATCTCAGCACTGAATTTTAAAGGTAATTTCTTGACGTCGGCTTCGCATAAATGAAATGGATTCACCCAAACAGCCCTTTAAAAACCTCCGCCAGTTTTGAGAAAGCAATTACTTCAATTTTTATTTTTTTCAAGTCGAGCGATTTCTTGCTGAACTTGGAAACGTAAATTTTTTCAAACCCCAGTTTTTCTGCTTCTGAAATGCGTTGATCAATCCGATTTACGGCACGCAATTCTCCGCCTAACCCAATTTCAGCAGCAAAGCAAATTTTATCTGACACCGGAATTTCTTCCATCGAAGAAATGATCGAGGCGCAAAGGGCCAGATCAATAGCCGGATCTTCTACGTAAATTCCACCGGCCATGTTGACAAACACATCTTGCGTTCCCATCCGAAAACCACAACGTTTTTCCAACACAGCCAATAACATGTTCAATCGTTTTTGATCAAACCCATTGGGTGTTCGTTGAGGTGTGCCATAGGATGCCGGGCTCACCAGCGATTGAATTTCTATCAAGAGTGGCCGGTTACCCTCAATGGTTGCCCCAATGGTTGCCCCGCTCAATTGTCCGTCCTTTTGTGAGATCAAAATTTCAGAGGGATTCGAAACTTCTCTCAGCCCATTCCCCAACATCTCATAAATTCCAATTTCGGAAGTGGAGCCAAAACGATTTTTTGTCGTGCGCAAGATCCTGTAAGCCAGATGACGGTCGCCTTCAAACTGCAAAACAGTGTCCACCATGTGTTCCAATACTTTCGGGCCAGCCAACATTCCGTCCTTGGTAATATGCCCCACCATGAAAACGGGTGTATTGGTTTCTTTGGCGAACTTCATGAGCTCGCCGGCAGATTGTCGCACTTGGCCAATACTTCCCGCTACCGAATCCATGATTGGCGAGTATAAGGTTTGAATCGAGTCAATGACCAAAAGTTGAGGTTCGAGCTGTTCAATGGTCGAAAAAATATTCTTCGTATTGGTTTCGGTGAGAATAAAAAAGTTTTCAGAAAGAGATTTCGGCATTAACCTCTCCGCGCGCATTTTAATTTGCTGCTCACTTTCTTCTCCGGTAACATAAAGGACTTTTATTTTTTTCAAGGTCAATCCGATCTGCAACATTAATGTAGACTTACCGATACCCGGCTCCCCGCCAATTAATACCAATGAACCCGGAACAATGCCTCCGCCTAAGACCCGGTTGAGCTCCTGGTCGGGCGTTTGGATTCGCACTTCAACTCCCTGTTCAATTTCATTCAGGTTTTTTGGTTTTATGATTTTTGATTTTGAATCACGCGACCGCCATTCATTCTGGTTGGTCTCGACTTTTGCCACGACCTCTTCTACAAATGAATTCCACGAATTGCACGATGGGCATTTGCCCAGCCATTTGGCCGACTCGTAGCCACAGGTTTGGCAGAAGAAAACAGTTTTGGATTTTGACATTCTTGGATTAGAAATGGAAAGGTAAGGATTAAGTTAAAGATGATTTTTGTGGTTTATTGAATTGTGTTACTTTTATTTCAACCTAACTTAATTTATGAGAAAACTATTTTCAATACTTTTCTTGAGTGGCTGTATTTCCTCCTTTAGCCAAAAACCGCCGGTGAAATTCGGAGATATTCCGATCGAGGATATGAAAATGACAGTTTACACAAAGGACTCCTCTGCGGAAGCAGTAGTGTTAGCTGACTATGGAGAGTCGTCCATTAACTACGAGCAGACTAAGGGATTCCAATTAACTTTTGAAAGGATAAGAAGAATAAAGATCCTTACAAAAGATGGACTAAAGTGGGCGGATTTTAGCATACCGCTTTACCATGACTTACGCCTGGAAGAAAAAATTATCTACTTAAAAGTTGTGACCCATAATTTGGAGAATGGCAAAGTTGTAGAGACCAAGGCAAAAACAGAGGCATTCATGAAGGAGAAATATGATGCAAACACCAATATTACCAAGGTTGCCTGGCCAAATGTGAGAGAGGGTTCAGTTCTTGAGCTATCCTATAAAGTGACCTCCGATTTTATTTTTAATTTTCAAGATTGGGAATTTCAAACCACCATCCCCACCCGATTGACCGAATACAGGGCGCGAATCCCCGAATATTTTAATTACGAAAAATACATGCAAGGGTATGTGGCTTTAAATGTCAATGAGAACCAGGTAACTACAAATTCCTTTACTATACATTCTAGCGAGCGAACGACAACTGGGTTCGGAATTAGCGCTTCAACCAATACGGCTTTTAATCAGGATAAAATTGAGTTTCAAGAGAACCGTTTTCGGTGGGCGGCCATGGATGTGCCTGCATTTAAACGTGAGCCATTTATTACCACCTCGAAAGACTACATCTCCAAAATTAATTTTGAACTGTCCTTTACCAAATTTCCGATTGGGTTTACTAATCCTGGAATAAAACAATACATGGGCTCGTGGGAAGACATTAACAAAAGTTATTGGGAAAAGGTGGGTGAAGAGATAACGGGAAATAATTCTTTAAAAAATCAAGTTCGTGAGATTTTGGCGGCTGTTGAAAGTCCGGAACAAAAAGTAGCTACCATTTTTAACCACGTAAAGCAAAATATTCTTTGGGACGGGAATTACAGAAGATATCCTGAAAAATCGCCCAAGCAGATAATGGAGGAGAAAAAAGGAAGCTCAGCCGAAGTTAATATTTTGCTAGCCTCCCTATTAGAGAAGGCAGAGATCCCGGTTAAACCTGTTTTATTAAGCACCCGTGATCATGGGTTTGTTCGTGAAACGATGCCCGTATCTTCACAATTTAATTATGTTGTTTGTTTGGCAAAAGTAGGCGACAAATCCATCCTGTTAGACGCTACTGATAAGTTTTTGCCCATTGGGATGTTGCCCGAACGGTGTTTAAATGGAAATGGCTTTGTAGTCTCCAAAGAGGGGTTTCAGTGGGTGAGCCTTCAGCCAGCCATTAAGACAAAAACAATTTTTAACTCTGATCTAAGCCTTAAAGAATCAGGAGAACTTATGGGTTCGATCAAGATTGATAAGACCGGGTACAATTCTGCAGAGGCAAGAAAATCATTTATCACCAAAGGTGAAAAGGGTTATTTGAAAACCCTTACTGAAGGTAGATCGTGGACCGTCTCAAAAAGTGAATTTCAAAACGTTGAAGAAATTCAGCTCCCCTTCAAAGAAATTCACGAAGTGGTCATCAATGAACATATCACCGAAGCAGGCAACACCATCTACTTGAGTCCTTTCATAGCGGCAAAAGCGGAAGAAAACCCATTCAAGCAGGAAAAAAGAATTTACCCGGTTGACTTTGGGCATCCGTTTGATGAAATGTATTTGGCTAAGATTACCATTCCAGATGGCTATACAATCGATGAGTTACCAAAAAGCAAATTGTTGGCATTGCCTGGGAACGCGGCAAAATATTCATACAATGTTGGTCAATCGGGAAGCACATTAAATATTACGAGTAGCTTAAACATTAATAAGGGTCTGTTCAATCAGGAAGAATATCCAATTCTTCGCGAATTTTTTAGTCAGGTAGTAGCCAAACAAGCTGAGCAAATTGTATTGAAGAAAAAACAATAGATTATGAATAAATTACTTTCGGTTGTTGGTTTATTCTTCTTTTTTCAGTTGCATGCAAAAGATGAGGTCAAATATCCAGTCAGTGCAATTCCTGACGAACTAAAAGAGAATGCAAATGCGGTGATCAGAGAAGATCACATAAGATTTAGAATTCTAGAAAAAAATAGCGCGACTCACTATGTTCATTATGTAGTCACCATATTCAATGATAAAGGTAAAGACTATGCAAGCCATGATGTATGGTGTGATAAGCTTACCAGGATCACACATTTGGAAGCCACTGCCTATAATGCTTCTGGCAATTTGATAAAGAAATTAAAGAATAAAGAAATTTACGATCATGCTTCCTACGACGGGTTCACGCTGTTTAGCGATGATCGGATCAAATCGATGGATCTTTCTCAATCTACCTATCCTTACACTGTTGAGTTTGAATATGAATTGGAGTATAAGTTCCTGTACTACATCCCTAGCTCATGGTGGGGCAAAGAAGACATTTCATATCAACATGCCTCCTATGAACTTTCTTACCCACCTGCTCTTGCACCGAGATATAAGCTCTTAAATACTGAAGCGTCTCCTAAAAAGTTGGTTGAACCTAATTCTGAGACACTCACTTGGACATTTGAAAATATTAAACCGCTTAAGTTTGAATCGTTTAGTTTGCCTAGAGCCGAAGTAATACCGCACATACTGGCGGCACCATCTGAGTTCGAGTTTGAAGGTTATGCGGGTAAAATGGATTCGTGGGAGCATTTTGGTCAATGGGTTACATCTCTCAATAGGGGAAGAGATTTTTTGCCGGTTGAAACCAAGGAAAAAGTCAAGTCGATTACGGCAGGACTTAAAACAAAAGAAGAAAAGGTGAAAGTCCTGTATGAATACTTGCAGAATAAAACTCGATATGTTGGGATACAATTAGGGATCGGGGGGTATCAGCCGTTCGAGGCATCGGTGGTAGATAAGAATGGGTATGGTGATTGCAAAGCACTTTCAAACTATATGGTTGCTCTTTTAAAGGAAGCTGGCATACCGGCCAACTACATCTTGATCAATGCTGGGGTAGGCGCTACCTTTAATGTTGATTTTCCAAGCACCCAATTCAACCATGCTATAACTGCGGTGCCTAATGGAAAAGATACGATTTGGCTTGAATGCACGAGCCAAACTAATCCATTTGGCTACCAAGGAAAATTTACTGGAGACCGGAAAGCTTTAATGATTACGGAAGAAGGGGGGAAAGTAGTTAATACACTTCAGTACGCCTCAGAGCAAAACAAGCAAACCAGAACCGCTGAGGTTAATATTGACTTAGCTGGAAATGCAAGAGCGAAGATTAGAACTGCGAGTACAGGAATTCAGTACGAAAATGACGGACTTAATAGGGCATTAAGCAGTTCGGATAAACAGAAAAAATGGATTGAAGAAAATACGGAGATTCCCAATTTCAGCATCAACTCGTTTTCAATGACCGAGAAGAAAGACAAAATCCCTTCGGCTATTGTTAATCTTGATTTGACCTTAAACCGTTATGCATCAGTGAGTGGTAAACGTCTCTTCGTTTCGCCCAATTTAATGAACAAAAACACTTATGTGCCACCTAAAATGGCTGAAAGAAAAACGGATGTTATTTTGAGAAACAATTACCTTGACCTGGATACCATCAAATTTTCTTTGCCCGAAAATCTCTATCCCGAATTCTTGCCTGAGCCTATAAAAATCAACTCGAAGTTCGGCGAGTACGAAGCCAGCTTTCAGTTTGATGCAGGTAAAGTAACGTACGTCCGTAGAATGAAAATGTGGAAGGGACGATTCCCGAAAGAAACCTACAACGAGCTCGTTGACTTTTATAAAAACGTAAGTAAAGCCGATAATATTAAACTTGTCTTCCTGAATAAGACTTAAATCATTTCAACAGGGATCGCCTTCTTTGGCCATTGCGTTGTAAACCAATTTATCGGCAAGAGCGGGAAACCATTTGTTGAAAAAAACACCTTGTTTCGTCAACACCATTATTTTTTTTCGCTTTAAGGTAGCCACGTAGATGTGCTTCGCGCATTCTTCTGCAGTCATCATTTTATTTTCATCGAGAGGTGATTCACCTTGAACGGATCCATCTTTAGTCAAGGCGCGGTTTCTGATGTTGGATGCGGTGAAGCCAGGGAGAAGCCACCGGTGATGACGACTACTTTATCGTTCATGGATTGTTGTAAAAAGCATTCGAGTAAACCAACGGGACTTAATTCATCAGCATTTCAATATCTTCAAGGGTAAGCGTCTTTACAACGCTTTCTTCCGTTTGAATAAGGTTCTCGGAAAGCTTTAGTTTGTGTTTTTGAAGTTTGAGAATTTTCTCCTCAACGGTGTTACGGGTAATGAACTTGTAAGTAAATACTTTTTTCTTTTGCCCGATGCGATGTGCCCGGTCGGTGGCCTGAGCCTCTACCGCAGGGTTCCACCAAGGGTCGAGAAGAAATACATAATCCGCTTCCGTTAAATTGAGGCCAAGGCCTCCCGCTTTGATAGAGATTAAAAAAAGTTTTAAGTCCGGGTCTTTGTTAAATTTCTCAACTTGCTCCTTGCGGTCGGAACTTGAACCATCCAGGTAGGCATAGGGTATTTTGCGGGAATTCAATAATTCCTGAAAGATGGCGAGGTGCTTTACAAATTGACTGAAGATTAAGAGCTTGTGCCCCTCCAGCATGGCATTTTCAATCATGTGCGACACATCTTCCAACTTGCCTGAATCGCCCGTGTATTTGGGATCAACCATACGTGGATGATTAGAAATCTGACGTAGTTTCGTCAGCCCTTCCAGAATCGTCATCCGTGTATTGTTAAGGCCCTCTTTATCAATTTGATCTAAAATCTTGTGACGGTAATAGGATTTGGCTTCCTCATATTTCTGCTCTTGTTCGGCCGTCATGTCGGTATAATAAATATTCTCCACCTTTTCGGGAAGATCAGTTGCTACTTGTGATTTTAGTCTTCGAAGAATAAATGGTTTGATAACGCTATTTAGTTTCTTGGTTTTTGCTTCATCCGCTTTTTTCTCAATAGGGATTTGGTATTCATTTTTGAAAAAGGATTGAATGCCCAATAACCCGGGGTTAAGAAATGTCATTTGCGACCATAAATCAAGCGTGGTATTTTCCAAAGGGGTGCCCGTGAGCGTAAGCCGAAAACGACTTTGTAATTGCATGACAGCTTTTGCAATATTCGATGACGGATTTTTAATGACCTGCGACTCGTCTAAGATGACGTAGTTGAAATAGAATTTGATCAGGTTATCAATGTCTAACCGAGTAATGCCATAAGAAGTCAACACAACATCGCACTTGCTGAACTGGGATACATCTTTGTTTCGGAGTGTCCCGGTGTACGTAAAAATTTTTAAATCCGGAGTAAACTTGGCAGCTTCCATTTCCCAGTTGTAAATGAGGGAAGTAGGCATGATCAGCAGCGAAGTGCCCGCGTTTCCTTTTTCTTTTTCGGATTGCAACATGGTCAGGGTTTGTACGGTTTTTCCCAAACCCATGTCATCGGCGAGACAACCACCCAAGTGAAACTCATTTAAAAAGCGCAACCAGTTGTAGCCGGCTTTTTGATAGGGTCGAAGCGTACCCTGAAAGCCTTTAGGTAATTCGTAGTCCCGGATACCGGTAAAGGAATGAAGGTTTCGAAGCCGGTCACTCATGTGAACTTTTGCGAGCTTGCCCTCTTCAAGTTCCTGTACCAAGCTGATGTGGTGTTTTTTCAGCATCGGCTTCTCATGGCTTCCATGGGTTTCGCTTAAAGCGAACAAGTCGCCATATTTAATCAACCAGGCGTCCGGAATGATGGCAATTTCTCCGTTCGGCAATTTGAACTCTACTTTTTTTCGGAGGATGAGTTTGCGCAATTCCTTGAACGAAATTTCAAATTCCCCGAAACGTATTTTGGCGTGGATATCAAACCAATCGATATTCTCTTTTACTTCAAGCTCGATCACCGCTTTGCCTACGAAATATTTTTTGTCTTTATTGTCGGGCTGGCTGACTTCAAAACCAAGATTTAACAGGTTTACCCTATTTTCGTTGATCCACGAAAAGGCGTGGGCCTTTTCAACCGCCACTCTAAAACTGCGAAGTGGCAACCCGAGTTTGATTAGAGTCTGGGCATATTTTTTTTCTCCTTCAATGTTTCTTTTGATCCGATGAAAGACATAATCATTTTCTTTTTTTTCGACGGTTACGCTCACAGCATCAAAAGCATCACCCCGAAAGCGATGTTTGCCATATTTAAATGAAAGGTCAAACACAATTTTACCCGCCTCGTCGTTTGGCGCTGGTTCGTGCTCTTCGTTTTGGTTAAAGAGCGGAACCTCTTTCGGGGATGCAGCGGGTAACTCAGCAATCGTTAATAAGGGATGTGGTTCCAATTCATGTTTTGCGATTTCAAAACCTGAAGCTTCGATGTCATCGAAGGAAGCAATGAGAGGAGCAACAAAGCGGTTGTAATAAGTTTCCTCTAAATTTTTTGGAATAACGACATGCTTCTTGGCGAGGAAAGGCTGTAATTTTTTTCCGTCCACAAACTTTTCAAAGCCATATAATTTTCCTTTAAAAACCATCCACGCCGGATGACGACAAACCAAGTATGCGGCGGGATCGGGAATTTCCAATCGCTTGCCTTTATAGTAAATAGTGGGATAGTAATCAGTAGACTCTTCTCTCCGCGTGAAGTGAAATTGAATCGTTGCACGCTCTTCCTGAACCTCTACTTTGCGCCAGGTAGGTTCACCATCATTGCCCATCTCGAAAAGCAATTTACCTTTCATTTTTTCAAGAATGGCTGCCCTCCTTTTTTCCATGTAAGCCTCAATCTGCTCCTGCAAAAGCTCATCCCCTTTTTGCTTGTGATAGACTTTACTGAAAAACTCATCGGGCTTCATCACTTTTTTTGAGTAGTGCTTGAGCACAGCATCCTGGTTCATGCTGTCCATAAGTTCGATCAAATCAAAATCACGCTCATCCAATCCTTTGGTGAATTCACGTGCATTTTTGGAGGATATACTTTGATGTTGGTAAGTGAGCTTGCCTTTCTCATCAAGATGAACGATAAACGATTCAAATACGTAACCCAGGTACTCATGCTGGTAAAGCGAGTAGATGATTTGAAAAGGCTGCGCGGCAGAGACTTTCATTTTCCTGAATTAGTTGCTCAAAGGAAGCGTCTGGAACCTTTTTTCAGACAATTCGCAAAGAGCCGAATTGCAACTTAGGATATTTTAATGAATTATTTTTTTCAATTTAAGCTAAAACAGTACGCCGCAATTATGCCGCTTGGCAGCCCTGCAGGCAGAGGATGCGTCTAGAGTACCTTTTGCTGTAGGATTTAGCGACGGCGGGTAGGAGACTTTTCTAAAATACCTCTCCGAGGTTTACAAATACACCCTGCGATCCACCTTGTCCAAAGCCATAGTCAATCGCAACGTTGGTGCGGGAATATTTGTTGAATTTTATTCTCATGCCCAAACCTGCAGCAGGCGCTACAGATTGAAAAGTATTGGAAGGCCATTCGGAGAAACTTTGTGCGTTGACGAATACAACACCTCCAAACAACCCACTCGGAGAAATTTTAAATCGATACTCTGCTTCCAGATACACCATATTTTTGCTGCGAAATCTTCCTTGAATATAGCCTCGACCAATGTTGCCATACGTATCCCATCCGGTACTCGGCAAATCCAGATAGGGCGGATTCCCTCCAAATGTTAGCCAGTTATAGCTCCAGAATGCAAGTATATTTTCACTTTGCCGTGGGAAGGGAACGTATCGACGAAGGTCCACCAGTAACGACTGCCAATTGTTATCGCTGCCAATGGCTGTTAAATTATTACGATATGTAATATTTGCATATGAACCTCCGGCCGGGTTAATTGAATTCAGCCGATTGTCGAATAATAGGTTTGCCATAAGGCCCGAGGAAGTAGAATTGCTGTGAATACCGTAAGCGTTGATTTGCGAAATCACGCCGAGGTCGCCATCTGGATTTAACGGAATGTTCCAATGATAATCCAAACTGTATCCCAACCCCGCATAGAGATTTGGTCTTATACTTTTCAAAACAGTTTGACTAAGACGAATATATTTGAAGGTCTGGGCGGCGTAATTGTTGACGTTCGTATTTTCGCCTAAACCATAAGTCTTTTGAGGGTAATTATAATAACGCCAATCATTGATTATATTGAAATGGTTTCCTTTGGTCCAAAGGTTGCTTTGAATATGAATGACTGTTTGCTTTTGTTGCGTGTACAGAGCATCAACATAGACATTGGAAATTTTGGCCTCTTTGCTGCTTCCTGTGTAAAATGCCCCATTGGCTACAACAAGGCCTACCCATCCGCTCGATAAAGAGTAACCAGGGGAGGGCGAACCCGAAAAATAAATCTTGCCTGCCTTTTTGTTGGCAGTATCGCGCTTCATGAGCGGTTTCTTCAATATCTTTTCGGCTACATCGATTAGATCTTGTTCAGTTTTTGGTTTCAATATTTTGGAGGAATCCTGCTGAGCCGAGGAAATTTCAAAAATCAGGCTCAGCACAAGGACGCAAATTCGGAAAGGCATTAAACTCTCTAATTAAAAAAAGGCTTCGCTGGCAAAATCGTTTGATAAGACCTGAGCCCAATGGTTTAAATGCAAATTTAAACAAGTTTAGTATCTCCAGCTTTTGACATCGGCACCTCGCGGCGCGCTCTCGCTAATGCGTTTCAAGATTTTGGGTAGATACATCGTATTGTATCGGAGGCGAGAAATGTAGTTGGGATTGTTGTGATCCCCATTCCAACAGTGCTCAGCGCGGTCTCCATAATCAACTTCACCTTTGTAGAAAGGGCTATTTGTCTTCTTCAGAAAATTTTCCATGAGATAAACAGCATCGTTCAAATAGTAATTGTCCATGTCCCCACAATAGATATGGATTTTCCCTTCCAATTTTGGCCCCAGCACTTTCCAATCGCGCTCCAAAATATAACGCAGGTCGTAATGCTCTTTCCAATAATTGGCAATATCGGTGTTGATAGCTCCGGTTTCTTTGTCAAAAATTCTTTTGGGATACCCGTCTTCTCCTTGCGGTGAAAAAACGGCTTCCCAAATATCCCATTGCTGACCTGAGCGGGAGTGTGTTCCCAATGCCAATTCATAATGATTGGTTTCCTCCATTGTATTTTGGATTTGACCTAAGTAATTACGGTGAGCAGGGCGTGGAAGCTTTTTGAAATCACTTTCGTACCAATAAGCATTTTTGTCTTTGTAAAGATTAACCAACGCATAAGCTCGAAAATCAATAGGGTCGGGGCATGCAGCAAAACATCCATTAAGTTCATCCGGATAAAACATCTGTACAGCCAACGCTTCCCATCCCCCTGTGCTGCCGCCATAAGTAAACCGAGCCCAGCCTTGGCCGATGCCACGGAATTTCTTTTCTATCGCTGGCAATAACTCATACATAATCGCATCTCCATAGGGACCGAGATTTGCTGAATTGACGGCATACGAGTCGTCATAATAGGGATTGGCATGTTGGATTTCAATGACCAGAAATCGGGGAAAATTTTTGCTGATCCACTGTTTATAAAAATTGTAAGCCTCCTGCTTCTCAATTTTTTTATAGCCATAGATTCCGAACCGGTCGCTGTAATCGCTGGTATCCATTTTTGGATCGGGTGCTTCGGCGCTAAAACCTCCAAAATCTTCGGGAAAGTGTCCGTGATAAATCATGATTGGATAATGGGCATCAGGATGTTCGTCAAAACCCTCGGGCAACAAAACATGAGCTCCTAAGAACATCGGTCGCCCATAGAACTCTGTCAGTTTTTCGCTTTGAATTTTAAGGTGTTTAATAAACTTGGTATCCGTTGCTTCTTTTATGGGTTCAATTTTTTGATCCATGACCACTTTAATTGTTTCTGAGGTAGAAGGATCTATTGAAATTTTTTGAGGCTTGCTATAAAAATTACCGGGCTTGGTGTTCCAGTGTTGCCCTTCGCCCTGGTCAGGTGGAAGTTTTACAGATTGTCCGCTTTTTAATTTGAAGGTTTCATAGCGGTTGATCAAGGCCTGAACGTAGTAATCCCCTTTAGGAATACTACTCAATGAGCGAATTGGGAACCCCAATGAAGTTTCATCAAAAATAATTTCCTGGCCCGCCTTCATTCCATCCACATCCACACCAAATACCAGCTGGGTTTTTAACCCATCATTGATTTGCATGCGTGGCTCTGCTTTATCGTTATTGGCCAGCATGATCAAAAGTCTTCCATCTTGAGCCTCTTTAGCCATTTCAGGAGTAAAGGAAACGGAGAATTGAATAGAGCTCTTTCTCCCTTTTTCGCACTGCAAGCACAAGACTAAAAGAACCAGGAATGATAGTTTGTTTTTCACTTTTTTGAGAAATTAGAATTGAATGTAGCTGAAAAATGGCAATGGAAGAAGCTCGTTTGATAAATAAAGGTGAAGTAACTTAGTTGATCGTTGCTATTCATCTTCCTGATTATTGACCTTGCTGGAGCCTTTACACCGGAACGGAGCGGTTTGATTTGGCTATTTATTTTATTGCGAGAATGTTCATGGTACACTTTTTGTTTTTTTAAAGACGAACCTTATTATATTTGCAGTATCTATAGTAGTTATGAATATTTTCCTAATTGAAGATGACCAGATCTATTCAGAGTTTATTCGAAAGGCCTTAAGCCAAAACCCAGAATATAAAATAAATGCTTACCCCTCGGCAGAGGAGGCATTCGCTGCCATCAACGGAAAGCTTCCTGAAGCGCTTATCATCGATTACAAATTGCCAGGGATGTCGGGTATTGACTTGTATGAAAAAATCAAACCGAGGATAACCGGTACGAATAAAGTGATTATGCTAAGTGCTTTGGACGATGGCAATATGGTGTTGAGTTTTATCCAAAGGGGCGTGCGTGACTATGTTATCAAAGACGAGAATGTGATCGAATCCCTCCAAGCCATTCTGTCGGGTAAGGACGAAGATTATTTTTAGCGAGCAAGAATTTTCTTTGGCAGGCGTACAATAAAACAAGTGCCCTGGTCCAATTCACTTTCACAGAGAATTTCTGCCTCCATTTTATCAAGAATAGTCTTTATGATAAAAAGACCAAGACCTGTGGAGCTTTCTCCGCCCGTTGGCCGCGCACTGAGATGCTGGAACCGTTGATACAATTTAAGTTGATCTTCTTTACTGATACCCGGTCCCTGATCCTTCACGGAAAGTTCAACGGTATCCAACAGCTTGATAAGTTTTATGAAGACCTTTTTTCTTTCGGGAGAGAATTTTATGGCGTTGGAAAAAAGGTTTTCAATCACGCGGCTAATGTAAAGCTTATCGGCTTTAATCATGATTGGCTCTGCAATGTCCAATACCATTTCAATTTTCTTTTTTTCAGCAACGGAGCTATACGTTTTTACCAAGGAGCTAACTAACTTAGAGAGATCCAGCTCAATCGTATTAAGCTCGACCTCTTGATCTTCTAACCTGCGGCTATCGAGCAAGTTGCGCACCATCCCTAAGCCGTCTACAGAAACATGGTGTATTTTGTCGAGATAATCAAGTTGTTCTTCTGTTAGGTTTTCTTTGGCCAAACCGATCAAATGAATAAGGGCAAAAATCCGATTGAAGGGGCCCTTCAAATCGTGAGAGACTAAACTAATGATCTGGAGTTTTTCTTTATTTAATTTTTGAAGTTCTTGATTTTGCCGCTCCAGTTCAAGCATTTGTTTTTTTATCTCAAGACCTTGCATCTTCATCACACGGGCTTGCCGTTTACTGGTCATCAGCGCGCGAGAAAGAACGACCAGAACAAGGGTGAATAGCAAGACGATGATTAAAGCCTCAGACATTATATTGGATCTTGGGCGTTGGACATCTTAAACAAAGTGTGAGGAGCAACGTTTAGAGATTTAGCTTTAGCTCTTGCTTTTGGGAGACAGGTACCTTGATGGTAATGCCGTGTACGCCAATGCGGATATAACCGCTAAAAACAACTTCATATTTTTTCCCACCCAAAAAACCAACAACGGCATCTAACAACCCTGACTCCTTCAGTGAGAGCTGAGCGACAATAGGAACCGAGAAGTCGGATTGGGAGGGAACGACCACATCCAGTGAGTGTTTTACTTCAGCCGACTTTGTTCCGTCCAGGAATACGTCCATGCTCACTTCCTTCAATCTTATTTTGAGCTTATTGGGGTTAAAGAAGAAGACATCCGCTTTCAAAATGGGTTTTCCACTGGCACTTAGATCAACGGCAATGTTTTTTACCCCTTTAAAAACGACCGGCTCTTTTGGGACACAAGAGAAGAGAATGGTCAAAAGAAGGACTATTCCGGGAATGTTGGTTTTCGAAAATAATTTCACTTGGATCGGTTTCATTTTAACCCCAAAATTAACAGTTGCTGCTACATTTGGGCATGGATGGAAAATTACTTTCCCGATTTGAAGAAATAGCCGATGGTTTGGCCAATGAAGGAATTGCAATAATTGATGGATTTTTGAGTCCTGACGAAGTTCTTTCTATTCATTCACTTGACGAATTTAAGAATGGGTTGAAACGTTTCAGACAATCGGGAATTGGCAAACACCACGGAAAACAGATTAACGAAAGCATCCGAGGGGATTATATTCAATGGATCGATCGCTATTCAGCATGGCCTCCGCTGCAATGTTATATCGACAGGCTCGATCAATTAACCAACTTCCTGAATCAATCGCTATTTCTCAGTCTAAAAGATTTTGAAATTCACCTGACGATATTCCCCAAAGGAAGTTTTTATAAAAGACACCTCGACCAGTTCAAAAGAGATGATCATAGAAAGTTGTCCGTTATTTGTTATTTGAACGACAATTGGAAAGAAGACGATGGTGGGCAACTTCGTGTTTATTTTCCAGCAGGTTCAAAGGATTATTTTCCGATTGCAGGAAGGTTGGTTTGTTTTCGAAGTGATTTGTTGGAGCATGAAGTATTGCCAGCTACGCGTGATCGGTTGAGTATCACGGGTTGGTTGTTGGACGTGTCAGCGGCTACAGGATTTTAGTATATCAACGCTGTGTTTAAACGGTTAATCTGCATCCTTACTCCACCTTTAAACTCTTCACTGGATTTACGACTGCTGATTGAATTGCCTGAACGGAAACAGTAATCAGCGCAATCGTTATAGCAGCGGCACCGGCCAACGCAAAGATCCACCACGATAATTCGATTTTGTAGGCGAACCCTTCCAGCCATTGGTACATGAAGTAACCGGCAATCGGCGCGGCGATTAAAAAAGAAATCAACACCAGTGAAAGGAATTCTTTTGAAAGCAAGTTCACAATGTTAGCAACGGTTGCTCCCAATACTTTTCGGATACCGATTTCTTTGGTTCGTTGCTCGGCTGCAAACATGACCAGCCCTAATAGACCAAGGCAAGAGATGACCATTCCTAATACAGCAAATGTATTGGTCAGTTTGGTGATCACTTTTTCATTGCGATAAAGTTTGTCGTATTCCTGATCGAGGAATTGAAATGCAAAAGGATAGTTGGGATTGATCTCCTTACAAACTTTTTCCACACTGGCTAATGCTTCTTTGGTTTTGCCCGGCTCCAGACGCACGATAATCACGCCAAAAACTTCATATTCTTTTACATCGATGATTAACGGTTTTATGGGTTCGCGCATGGTATTTGTATGATAATCTTTTAATATTCCGATGACGTGCCCTTTCTTATTCCACGCGGAAATCCATTTCCCGATCGGGTCTTTCATTCCCATTTGTTTAACCGCTTCTTCATTAATCATAAAAGCATCGGCTGAGTCGGTAGCGAATGATTTTGAAAAGTCCCGGCCTTCGGCCACTTTCAGGTTCATGATTTTAACAAAGTCAAACCCAACCGATGCCGGCTTAAACCCAACCGATGCATTTTTTTCTTTTCCTTCCCATTTAATGGCGTCATCACCGGTGTCGGTATTTTTCAGGCCATCATTCTCGTCCACCACAAATCCCATCGCGTGCGGAGCCTCACTGCTTCTATCGACCATTACAACGCCAGGCATTTTCATAGCACGTTCTTTAAACAATGAGTATTTTGGAATGAACTCACCTTCGAGTGTCAGGTAAATGAGATTGTCTCGGTCATAACCCAAATTTTTATTTTGTACAAAATAGGTTTGATTGGAAATTACAACCGTAGCGATGAGCAAGGCGATGGAAAGAGCAAATTGAAAAACGACCAACCCTTTTCGAAACCAGATGGAGGGATTTGTAAAACGCAATGTTCCTTTTAAAATCCTGACCGGCTTGAGCGAAGAAAGGTAAAGAGCAGGATAACTTCCTGCAACAAAACCGGTGGCCAGCATCAGGCCTATCAAAACAACCCAATAGGAAGAAACGGTAAAGGGTGAGGCAATCTGTTTTCCGGTAAGGCTGTTGAATGACGGTAGCAGAAGTTGTATCAATAGCATCGACAACATCAACGCGAAGAAGGAGAGCAAAGTCGATTCGCCAAAAAATTGACCAATCAAACTAAAACGGGAAGATCCAATTACTTTACGCACGCCGACTTCTTTTGCGCGCTTCACGGATCGCGCGGTAGCCAGGTTCATAAAATTAATACAGGCGATGATCAGAATAAAGATTGCTACACCAGTGAAAATTTTCACATACACCCTTCGGCCTTCTTCCGGTTTTCCGTTGACGAATGTCGAGTTCAAATACTTTTCTCCAAAGGGTTTGAGACCGACAGTAATAATTTCAGGATCATTTTTATTTCTTTTCGATTCCAGGAAGCGATTAAGTTTTGCCTCCAATTGTGAAAGGTTTGCCGACTCATCGAGTTGCAAGGTGGTGAGAACGACAGGTGAAGCCCAGTCCAACTGCTTCATCTGAGACTCCCAGTTTATTAAAAAATCAAAAGTCAGCGAACTTTGTGAAGTTACATTTTCAAAAACAGCGTTGACAATGAAGTCAATTTTGTTTTCATAACGAATACTTTTTCCGATTGCATTTTGTGGCGTTTGAAAAAAGAACCCGGCCATTTTCCTTGAAATGGAAATGCTGCTAATATCGTGCAGCGCAGCAGTTGGATCACCAGCAATGAGAGGATAACTGAACAGGGTAAAGAATTCTTTTCCCGCACGTGACCCATCAAACTTTTGAATTTTTTCACCGACCTGAAATGTTTCCGAATGCCCCCAAGGTAATTCGTAGCCGGTCGCATAAGCATTTATCTTCTTTGCTTCAGGAATAATTTCCTGGATATCTTCGAGCGTGAGCGCTGTGGCCTCCGCTCGCCTGGTAACGTTGGGGTTATGATAGATGAGTGAATAGGTGTGCTATAATTTCCACTCACTTTTCCGTTGGACGAAGTAGTTTGATAGAGGTTGTATAATTTTTCTCCATGGACGTGGAAATTATCAACGGCTTTCTCGTCTTGCACCCACAGAAAAATAAACAAACAGCACGTCATACCAAGTGCCAGGCCGGTCACATTGATGGCGGTGAATGTCTTTTGCCGGATCACATGGCGAAATGCCACGGTGATGTAATGCTTAAACATATTCATAGTAAAAGGATTTGATGCTTGTAATTTTTTCCTTCTTATTGCAAATGGTTTAATAAAACCTAATACATTTCTGATGTAATCAAGCCGCGCTTTTGTTATTCCAACTTGCTTTACCTTAAAATCAAATTCTTCTTCGAGATCACCTTGAACTTCTTCAATCAAACGGGGCGAACAGTACCATTGAAGTAACTTCGTGGCCCACTGCGGGGGAGATGACTTTGGATGAGTTGGGTTCATTGCTAATCACTCGCTCCTCAAACTATTTATCGGGTTTACAAGTGCGGCTTTAATAGATTGATAACTCACTGTTATCAACGTGATGACTAGTGTGCCACCACCTGCGGCAACAAATACCCACCACGATATCTCTGTTCGATATTCGTATTTCACGAGCCAGTTATCCATCAGGTAATAAGCGATAGGAATTGAGATGGATGCCGCGATGATAACCAGAAAAACAAAATCTTTTGACAGCATTTGCCAGAGACTTAACACGGAAGCTCCCATAACTTTCCTTACGCCTATTTCTTTCGTGCGCTGCTCTGCCATATAAGCGGCCAAACCAAACAACCCAAGGCAACTGATTGTAACGGCCAAGGTGGCAAAAGCGAAGGCCAGTTTACCAATCCTCTCTTCATCCTCGAATTTTTTTGAATATTCCTCATCGGCAAATTTATATTCGAACGGAGAAGACGGTATGTTCTTTTTAAAAATGGATCCTATCATAACCAGGGATTCATGCGCACCCCTGAGGCGGTTTAGTTTTAAGTTGATCCAGCTAACGTATTTATAATCCAATGTATAAATCGTTTGCTTAACCGGCCTGTAAGGAGATCCCGTAATCACATCATTGACCACGCCTATGATATGAAACTTTGTTCCATTGTAAATGATCTCTTTTCCGACGGGATCGATAATCCCCGTAAACTTCACCGCTGCTTCATTGATCACGATAGCGCTGGAGTCGGTTGTAAACTCGCGAGAGAAATCCCTTCCCTGTTTGATTTGCCAACCGATGGTTTTGCCATATTCGTGGGTTATTCCAATCATGGCAATGTTGGCCTGCAAGCCGGGATCTTTGCCTGGCCAGTCAAACGCAGTATTGTTTGATCCGTTTCTTGTAACAGGTGCCGAGGACTCGGACATTTCTTCAACCGCGCCGCTCTCTTTCAACTCATTTCTCAACGACTCATATTCCCCCAGTTTGGTTGAATTCACTTTCACCATTACCAGACCGTTCCGGTTATAACCAACTGGCCTTTCCTTCGTAAATTGAATTTGTTGGTACACGACAACGGTGCCAATGATTAGCATAAGAGAAACTGTG
>Ga0206942_1069_pt1 | contig 31860 bp, 32 predicted proteins | sample Alteio_BWOrgHeat_6_FD_153253 | JGI IMG/M metagenome (GOLD analysis project Ga0206942, IMG submission 153253) | Enriched cells from forest soil in Barre Woods Harvard Forest LTER site, Petersham, Massachusetts, United States -... | ecosystem: Environmental > Terrestrial > Soil > Temperate forest > O... | reverse complement strand
ATGCTGGCGCGATTGACGATTTTAATAAAGCCGTTGATCTCAATCCAAGATTTGATGCTGCCTATGTTGATCGCGGACGTGCCGAAAGTTTTTCCGGGGACATTAAAGGTGCGATAGCAGACTTTACCAAGGCTTTGCAAATAAGCCCAACCTATGCCCAGGCATATGGAAGTCGCGGAGAAGTAAGGTTGAAGCTGAGAGATTATCTTGGTGCCAAGCAAGATTTTGACGCTGCCATACACTATGCCCCGAACTTTGCGATGGCTTACCTCGGACGTGGAATTGCTAAAAACTGGTTAGGGATTAAAGATGCCTGTGCAGATTGGAACAAAGCGGCAAGTTTAGATTGTGGTGAGGCTAACGACCTGCTGAACAAGTATTGTAAATAATCCCAACTTAAAAGGGTGTTGCACCTCAAGCTGTTCATCGGCGATTGCTTTTTTTTGCCGTCATCAATATCGCTTCTTTCCCTTTCCACCCCAGGATCCTTCACGTTTCTTACCTGAGAAAATTCTTTTTCTACCTTCTCCGCGGCCGCGGCTTCCCTCACCGTCTGAGGATTCGGGGCGTCTGCCACCGGTCATTTCCAATCGTACTTTTCGGCCTCTTACTTCTACACCTTCAAAACCTTTCATTACCTGGCTCGTGAATTCCTTACCGATCTCAAAGAAAGAGTAAGCGCCCTTTAAGTCGATCTTACCTACTTTGTCTTTGCTGATATCCCCATAATCACAGATCAGGCCGAGCAAAGTCCCTGTCTCAAGGCCATCCATTTTACCTACGTTGATAAAGATGCGGTCGCCCGTGGAGAAAGAGTCTCTCGAGGATCCGCCTTCATCAAAGAAGGATTTCTTTTCGGATTTGTTAAGGTCGCGGGCATCGCGATAATATTCTAAAAAGCGGTTGAACTCAAGGGAAGCAAAACGTTTGATAATGTCTTCTTTGCTTAAGTCCTTTAGTTCGTGATAGACCTCCGGCAAAAAGGAATCAATCTCTTCTTCGTTCACCTCCACATGCCGCACTTTATGCACTAGTCCGACAATTTTTTGTTGGCAAACTTCATCGCCGGTAGGCACCAGCACTTTCGTGAATTTGCGCTTCAAACTCCTTTCTACCTGGCTGATTCGGCCAACTTCTTTTTTAGAAACAATGGCCAAAGAAATCCCTTTCTTTCCCGCGCGTGCTGTTCGTCCGCTGCGGTGGGTATAAAATTCCATCTCGTCCGGCATGTTCATGTGGATCACGTGGGTAATATTATCCACATCAATACCGCGGGCCGCAACATCGGTTGCCACCAGCAATTGCAATGTTTTCTCTTTAAAACTTTTCATCACGCGATCACGTTGCACCTGCGTGAGATCGCCATGAAGCGGATCAGCGTTGTAACCATCTTTGATCAAATGCTCCGCGATCCGCTGAGTATCGATTTTAGTTCTGCAAAAAACGAGACCAAAAATATCGGGAGTATAATCGACAAACCGTTTCAAGGCCAAATATTTGTCACGCTCATCCACCACGGCATACTGATGATCAATATTTTCATTTCCCGACTGGCGACCTTCCATGGTCAGCTCTTTCGGGTTGGTCATATAGTTACTGGCAATCTCACGAACTTCACGAGGCATGGTTGCCGAGAAAAGCCAGACTTTTTTGTTATCCGGAGTCGTGGAGAGAATTTCGTCGATATCTTCCTTGAACCCCATGTTCAGCATTTCATCGGCTTCATCCAGCACAACAAATTGAATATGGGTGAGGTCTACTACTTTTCGGGAAAGCAGATCAATCAAGCGACCCGGTGTAGCGACAATGATTTGCGCCCCTTGCCGAACTTTTCGAATCTGATCAGAAATACTTGCCCCACCATAAACCGTGACAATGTTGAGACGTTTTACTTTCAGCATAAATTTTTCCAGATCGCTCGTGATCTGCACGCTCAACTCACGTGTGGGAGCGACAATCAATGCTTGTGTAGCGCGGTTCTTTTCATCGACCAATTGGATCAAGGGCAAACCAAAAGCTGCCGTTTTTCCAGTTCCGGTTTGGGCAAGGCCTACCAAATCGGTGTCTCCATTCAATAATATCGGTATTGCTTTTTCCTGGATGGGTGTGGGATTCTCAAATCCCAATTGGCGGATCGCCTCTACTATTTCCCCGGAAAGCCCGAGGTCTTCAAAAGATTTCATTTAATGTTAAGTAAGCTGCAAAGGTAGGGAAATAATTGACCGCATCCGTTCTTGCCAACGATACATCGTAAGAACATCTGTTCACCAAAGAAAAGGTTGATTCGCTTCCATCCTGCCAAAGGATCGACCTGTTGTTTCGAAAAATTTACCTCCAGTGATAAACTCCGACAAACGGGCGCGTTTGACAAGTAACGATTGAGCACGTTACGTAGAGTAAACCGGGAAAGTACGCAAACGATTGATGCTCCTTTCCTGGTGGATAATCTTACACTTCATCAATCACATCCATTTTCCGGTTTACCTTTGACAAAAATATTCATCATGGATTTTGTTCAATTACTCGGATTAACGGCCGGCTCTTGCACCACGATCGCTTTTTTGCCTCAGGTAATTAAAACCTGGAAGAGCCGCTCGGCGAAAGACCTCTCGCTGGGCATGTTTTCATTCTTTTGCTTTGGCGTATTGCTATGGTTGATTTATGGCATCTATCAACACGATGTACCTGTGATCGGAGCCAATCTTGTTACTTTGATGCTGGCTTCAACGTTGTTATATTTCAAGCTGCGTTTCAAAGCTTAAGGCTTTAAAGTACTCCTCTGGATAATCCAGAGACCAACACGCCAGCACGGTTCAAGTATTTTTACTGTGGCAGAAAATGATTTCGCTCGGAACGCATGTTCAAAATTTAAAATGAGTACATGTACCCCTGGGTTCCACCCAGCCACATTTAGTTTGCTCGTTTAACTTACTTGCCTCGACCTAAAAACACGACTTATTAAAATAAAATAAATCTCTATCTTAGGCAAGGATTCACCTAAACCTACAACCGATGAATGCATTTTCAAGAAGCTGGCATCTTACGAAAGTTACGTTTGACGTCATCAACAAAGACCGGGAGCTTTTAGGCTTTGCTTTGCTTTCGTTCATTTTCTCCACCTTGTTTATAGTTGCTATGGTCTTCCCGACTATTGTCAGTAAAATTTTAGAGAACGGATATTCAGCGGATTCGATAAAGGCAATTGATTACGTCATTCTTTTCGTTACTTATTTTGGACTTGCCTTTATTGCCACGTTCTTCAATGTGTGTGTTGTGTATACCACGAAGATACGTTTTGAGGGAGGCAACGCCACCTTTGGAGAAAGTTTTCAATTCGCGATGTCTCGTCTTGGACTGATCATTCAATGGAGCTTGCTCTCTGCGTCCGTTGGGCTGTTGTTACGGTTGATTGAAACTCTCGGCAAGAATTTTGGAAAGATAGGTCAGGTAGTAGTCAGTATTATTGTATCCTTATTAGGAATGGCCTGGGGCATCTTGACGATTTTTGTTGTTCCTGTTTTGGTATATGAAGGCCTTGGCCCCGGAGCTGCCATAAAGAAATCCATTGACGTCATCAAGAAAACCTGGGGCGAAAACCTGATCAAAGCCATCGGGCTTGGATTGGTGCAATTTCTAATCATCTTTCTTATTATCGTTGGCTCTGTTGGCTTGACTTATTTCTTAGGAGAAGCATTTCATGTTATTGGTGTCTTATCAGGGGTAGCAATCGGTGTTTTGCTTTTATTGCTGACAGGATTAATTTTTAATGTAGCGAACACTATCTTCAACACAGCGCTTTATGTCTATGCCAATCAAGGTTCGATTGCTGCAGGGTTTAATGAAGAAAATATCAAAGGCGCATTTAGACCAAAGTAACTTTTGTTTGTACTAACCAATCGATAGCGAAAAGAAAATAAGCCGATCTTTGTATGTTGATCTGAAATACTTTGGGCAAGGAAGTAAAAGTTAATCGCGAACAAACTCTAGGTGAAGAAATTGCCAACAGCATCAGTCATGGCGCTGGAGTTGTCGGTTCGGTTGCAGTCACTCCAATACTGATCATTCATTCCATTCCATTTGGTGCGGCATCAGTCGTTGGCGCCAGTATTTTCGGGGCAACAGCGATCATCTTGTATGTTGCATCCACGCTTTATCATGCTTTTCCGGAAAGCAGGGTAAAACGGGTTTTTAATATCCTGGATCACGGAGCCATTTTTCTGTTGATTGCCGGAACCTACACGCCCTTTACGTTAGGTGTACTCCGCGGTGCCTGGGGGTGGTCTTTATTCGGAATCGTTTGGGCGCTTGCCATTGCCGGTGTTGTGATTAAGGCTGTTGCCGGAGCCTATAGCAGCCGGCTATCCACCGGGCTCTACCTGGGAATGGGCTGGATTGCCGTTGTTGCTGCGAAAGAATTTTGGATGAGCGTCCCAGGCTGGGGATTATTTTGGTTGATCGCTGGCGGTGTCCTGTATTCTGCCGGTGTTTTATTTTTTATTGCCAACCGCATCCGCTATACCCATTTCATCTGGCACTTATTTGTATTGGCCGGTACAGCATGTCACGTGGTGGCCATCATGAAATATGCTAATTAAACAGTAACGACCTTGGAAATCGCAAATCGTCATACCATATCTCCGGAAAAGAAGATTCTAGTTGGCGTGGATGCCTTGGCATCGATCGATCCGGAAATGCTGGATGATTCTTATGTCTATGTGCATTGCTCTTTTCCTATTCCTTCACCTGGCTTTCTTATTCGAGTCTGGAAAACAACATTTCTCAACGACTGTCATTCTGCTGCAAAATCACAGCTGGTTCACGCCGAAAATATTTCTTATGCTCCACAATGGACCCTCGTCCCTGAACAAGGTACTTATTCCTTTCTACTTATTTTTTCCGCCCTTCCTAAATCATGCACCTTATTTGACTTGGCGGAAGAAATTCCTCAACCCGGGGGATTTTTGGTAAAAGGTATTTCCAGAAATAAAACAGATGTATATAGAATTACGTTGAACGATTGAATTGGCTAATCGATCCGCCCAAAAAAATTACTTTGGTAAAGACGGCCTCACTTCAATTTTGCTAGGAAGCGTACGCGGATTCATCTTTAGCAAATCCAACACCAACTCACCGATATCTTCCGGTTGAATTTTCCAGGCATCTTGTTCATTGGGTGTTTGATCGTTGAAATTAGTAGAGACAGAACCCGGCATAATGGTACTCACTTTGATTTGATGCTCCCTGGCGTCTAGCATCACCGCCTGCGTGAATCCCAGCAATCCAAACTTGCTCGCACTGTACGAACTTCCTCCGGCGAAATAGTTAGTGCCCGCCAAACTGCCGATGGTAATAATATATCCTTTTGTCTTCTTCAAGGCCTCGTAACAGGCTTTGACACTGTAAAACACACCGGTAAGATTAGTATCAATCGTTTCATGCCAGTATCGAGGCTCAAGCTTCTCAATAGAGCCGAAAAAGCCGACCCCTGCGTTCGCTACCAACACATCCAGTTGTCCAAATGCCTGCAGCAGTTTTTCAACGGCCGTTTTTTGCTGATCGAATTTGCTAACATCGGCAACGAAGCCAATCGCGTTCCCCTTCTTCAAGGAATTTAATTTATCGACAGCGTCGGCCACGGCCTTAGCCTGACGACCGGTAATAGCAACCTTCCACCCTTCCCGTACAAGAACTTCGGCAATGCCATAACCAATTCCTTTACTTCCACCTGTGATTAATGCAGTTTTCATGGTTCAAGAATTATGATGAATGTTAAGAACATCGAACTACTTTGTTTCGTTCAAATGGTAAACCTTACTAAAAGTTTTCGTGTATATTCACAAAAAAATTAATGTCATGACAATATTAAAACATTTCGCTGCAAAGTTACCGCTCCTCCTGCTGTTTTTATTTTGGGGAGGAGTACTTAACGGGCAAAATAAAGCGGGGGAGTTCTACGAAATCAAAACTTATAAATTAAAAAACAAATCGCAGGAAGAACGAGTGGATGCATTTTTAAAAAATGCGCTCCTTCCGGCTCTTCATAAACAAGATATTAAGAATGTAGGTGTGTTTAAACCCCTTGAAACCGATACCACTTACGGCAAAAGAATCGTGGTCTTAATCCCCTACGCTTCTTTAGAACAATTTTCAAAAATTCCTGATCTGCTTAGCGCGGATGAACAATTCAACCAAAAAGGAAAAGAGTATTTAGACGCCATCTACCCTAACCCTCCCTACGACCGGATTGAATCAATCGTACTCAAGGCATTCACCGGAAATCCTCAGATGGGAACTCCGGAATTAACCAGCCCAAGATCGGAACGAATTTATGAGTTGCGGAGCTATGAAGGGCCAACCGAAAAAATCTATCGAAACAAGGTGCAAATGTTCAACCTCGGAGACGAAGTTGGATTATTCAAAAGGCTTGGCTTCAATGCAGTCTTTTATGCTGAGGTTATTACGGGAAACCGTATGCCTAACCTGATGTACATGACCACCTTTGCCAACCAGGCTTCGCATGACGCACATTGGAAAGCATTTGTTGATGATCCGCAATGGAAAAAACTTTCTGCCATGCCGGAATACCAGCACAATGTTTCTGAAATTAATATTTATTTACTACGGCCAACGGAATACTCGGACTACTGATCATTCAATTATTAAGAAATTCCATCACCTGGTGTGGAAGACGAATTCTGTTTTAAGGCAATCCGGATTGGAAGAGGGAGTGAATGTTGAAACTCCACCTGTCATATTTTTGACATTTGTAAAGCCTTGTGTCACCAGGAAATAACTGGCCCGTGGGCTTCGATGACTATGGCTGCAATACACAATCACTTCACTGTTTTTATATTTCGATAATTCGCCAACTCGTTTCTCCAATTCCTGGACATTGATATTAATTGCATTTTTAAAATGGCCGATCGTAGGCACATCATGCGATGTGCCTTTGAATTCTTCCAGAGACCGTACATCCAGCAGGACGATCTTGGGGTTTGCTTTCATGCGATTGCACATTTCCTCAAGGTCAGTATCTTTAAATTTAATGGAGGATTTTTTAACCAACTCCATTCCACAGGAGGAGCATTTTCCGGGACCAGAATGGACTTCCTTATCGCAATCGTAGCCACAAGGAGAGCAAACATATTCGTCTTTATTCTGGTGACAAAGGAATATAGCAAAAACAATGATCAGTGTTTTCATAAAGAAATTTTAATACTAAGGTAATTCTTATTAATTGAATGAACATTTAACAAGTCAAAATTCACTTTTTAGATGGCTTTACCATTAACGTATCCGTTTCTAAAGTGGGAACTGTGTAGTCCCCAAAATCAATTCGCGTATTTTTAAAAATAATTTTTAACCTCTCATGGTCTTCCTTGCTAACTTTTGTCTGATACAAGTACAAATTGCGAAGCTTGGTAAGCTCTGCTAAATTTTTTATCCCATCAAAAGTTACATCTGTTCCTTTTAAATTCAGGGAAACCAATCCTGTCAAAGAAGAAACTCCGGTAAGCGATAGATTAGTAATCTTTGTGTTATCCAAACTTAATCGGGTTAGATTGTTGAATTGCCTAAGCGATAGAAGAATATCATCTCCTACCTTGCAATCACTTAATGTCAGCCATAGTACATTCTGATGGAGGGAAAGAAGTTCACTCATCAGTTGAGTTGACTCTTTGGGTACACTGATAAAACTTACCGACAAATAGTTGCTGCCTTGCGCAACAGCTGTTATCGAAACTCCTTTTTTGATCAACGAATTAACCAAATCCCAATCCGGTGATGGTGGCTCATTCGCCGGAACATCCACTGCTTGCTCATTGGAATGACCCAATGCCGAATCAAGTTGCTGCCTGGTGACCGTGCTGGAGATCAGTTTATTAAAATCAGAACCGGTAGTAATCCAAAGTCGGAGCAATGCCAGCTCCTGTTCTGTCAACTGCGGTTTCTCTTTGGGCGGCATGTGATCTTTATCTTTTAAGGAAAGATAGATCCGATAAAGCAACTCGCCTTCCTCTTGCTTGCCCGGTTCAATCGCCTTACCTGACTTCCCTCCTTTTAAAATATATTCCGGTTGATCAAGGCGAAGTTTTCCTTTTTGTTTTCCTTCTCCGTGACAGGAGACACAGCGTTTTTCAAAAATCGGTCTGATCACATCGGGATAAAATTGTGTTTTGCTCAAATCCATGGAAGCAAAATTGATGTGTGGATCGTCGGTTTTTGCTATCTGGCTCAATGGTTCTGACAAATAATTACTTCCGTGGGTAAGAGAAGCACCTAAGTGCCCGGTGCCGATCAATAGAACGAAAACCAAAACCGAAAATAATTTAAGCGTTCCTTTTGTAAGCAAACCACGAAAAAAAAGAAACCACATCAAAAAGCTTACGGTGGCAACACTGATCCCCAACCACTGATGACGCGACAAAATAGTTTCATCATACTCACCCGATTTGGACAATAGAAATCCGGTCAGCGCGGAAGCTGCTGCTGTTAATGAAGCGGCACCCAGCGTGAAATTTAATATTCGAAAAGTTTTCTTTTTATGGAAGTCAAAAACGAATGTCCAACCAATAACCAATGTTAATATGCCGATGGGCAGATGCACGAGCATCGGGTGGAGCCTGCCAAAAAATTCGAGGAGGTGGATCATTAAAATCAACTGTACCTCTTTCGCAACGTCTGCAGCATGTACACATTAATGTCCCACTGGTTAGCGACCGGCTGTTGAGTGTACGGCAATGCAGGCAAATAATGAGGTGGGCCAAATTCGGTAAGAAAAGTAATCGATTTGCCTTCTTTTCTTTTTCGATCAACAACATTATCCCACCAGGCAAAGTGCGCTTTCACAGCGTTCTCCCACTCCGGCGCACGCGGATCGTTGACCTGCGGGCCTTCGGCGTGACCAATGCGTGCATGGATGTGGTCCGTGCGGTTCAACGCCAGGTTGACCGTCTCTTCCTGATCTTGTAAAAGTGATTCATGAACATTGCACCAATGCGAAATATCCAGCGTTAATCGCAGTTCGGGGATTTTTTCAATCAACTCTCTCGTTACGGTTGCTGAATAGCAGGCGCGCCCGCGATGGGTTTCATGGTAAATGGGAACCTCCGAAGTTGCCGAAACTCCGGTTGTGTAGTTAATCAGTTTAAATTTTTGTTCAGCGGAGAAATAGTCTTTTCCAGAATGGCAATTGATATAAATTGGTTTTGTCTTGGCTACGGCACTGATTACTTCCTGAAACTGCTTTTCATGTTTGGTAAAATCCGATTCTCCACTACCATAAAGAAACCCAACTTTCAGCGTGTATTTGCTTAGCATCGCAAATAATTCATTTCTGTTTTTCTCATCACCCGGCCACCACACTTCAACACCATCGTAACCTTCCTTTTTTACTTTTGCACCCAACTCATCCCACGTTCCTCCAAAACCCCAGTTGGTTCCCATGATCAAAACTGAAAATCCAGGAGCTGATTTGGATTCGGTTGGCGCTGCCAAATCTTTCAAAGGGGTTAATAAAAGCGAAGCGCTCGCTGCCGTGGCGGAAAGAAAGTCTCTGCGTGTTGTCATTGAAAAATGGTAAATGTTGAATTTTAAATATTTATTACTGAAGTCAGCAAATTAAGCGATAATCTCATTAATAACTTTTCCGTGAACATCCGTCAAGCGGAACGGTCTGCCTTGAAACTCATAGGTAAATTGTTCATGATTGAACCCGAGCTGATTTAATATCGTGGCCTGAATATCATAGACACTTGTCTTTCCGTTGATTGCCGTGTAACCGATCTCATCCGTTTCACCATAAGAAAAACCTTTTTTAATTCCCCCTCCTGCCATCCAGATGGTGAACGCTTCCGTGTGATGATCGCGCCCGAGAAACGGATTCTTTTTGCCTTCGCGGTTTTCCGCCATGGGTGTCCGCCCGAACTCTCCTCCCCAAATGACCAGGGTTTCTTCGAGCAGGCCGCGTTGCTTCAAATCGAGTAACAATGCAGTTACCGCTTTATCGGTTTGTCGGCACTTATTGATCAGGCCAATATCAATCGCTAGATTGGATTCCGTGCCATGACTGTCCCAACCCCAATCGAAAAGCTGAACAAACCGAACGCCTTTTTCTACGAGCTTCCTGGCGAGCAGCACATTGTTGGCAAATGACTCTTTGCCGGGATGTGTGCCATACATTTCGTGAATATGTTTCGGCTCGTTATTGATATTCATCACGTCGGGCACAGCGATTTGCATCCGATAAGCCATCTCGTATTGAGCAATGCGCGAAAGAATTTCGGGATCACCGACTTCCTTATAGTGTTGCTGATTGATTTCATTGATCGCATCGATCGATGCCTTTCGTTCGGCGCGGTTAATTCCCTGCGGATCATTGATAAACAAAACCGGGTCGCCTTCCGAGCGACATTGAACACCCTGGTAAACCGAAGGCAGGAACCCGCTTCCCCAAACACTTTTCCCGGCATCCGGGTTTTTTCCTCCGGAGGTAAGCACCACAAAACCCGGAAGATTATTATTCTCGCTCCCTAATCCGTAGGTCACCCACGCGCCCATGCTCGGCCTTCCTAAACGCGGACTGCCTGTGTGCATCAGCAATTGCGCAGGCGCATGATTGAATTGATCCGTTTGAACCGCTTTTAAGAAAGTGATCTCATCGGCAACAGTAGAAAGATGCGGCAGGTTTTCGGAAATCCATGCCCCAGACTGACCATGCTGCTTAAACTTTGCTTGTGGCCCCAACATTTTTGGCACACCGCGAATGAACGCAAACTTCTTTCCATCGAGCAAGGATTGCGGGCAATCCTGACCATCGAGTTTCTTTAATTCCGGTTTGTAATCGAAAAGCTCCAGCTGCGAGGGCGCACCGGCCATGTGGAGGTAGATGATTGATTTTGCTCTGCCGGGAAACTGCGGTGCTTTTGTCTGCAGTGGATTGGCCGCATTAAAATAATTTTTATTGCCACCTGAACATCCCCATAATGAACCCAACGCGAGTGTGCCCAAGCCAAGGCCGCATTCTTGCAAGAAGTGCCTGCGCGTGATTTGTTCAAGAGATTCGTTGATCATGTTCCCCTTTTAATTCTTCGTTACAAATTCATCTAAATTCAAAATTGCACTTGCTACCAGCATCATTGCATTCACCGGATTATTTTCTTTCAAGGGTTCTGCATGACTCACTTTTTTCACTTCCTTCTTCAAGGCCGTGCGATTGTATAACGACGCCAGCATTTTCACAATTTCCTCAGAAGGCTGGTGACCGATTGCTTTGGCATAGCCAAAACGGATTTGATCCTTTAATTCCGGCGAAGCCTTCTTCATCAAAGAGGCCAGCTGATAAGAAGCTTCCACATACACCGAGTCATTTAATGTTACCAATGCTTGTAAAGGTGTGTTGGTGCGGATTCTTCGCGCCGTGCAAACTTCACGGGCCGATCCATCGAACGTCATCATGCTGGGATAAGGGGCTGTGCGCTTCCAATACGTGTAGATCGCCCGACGGTGTTGATCTTCTCCTTTGCTGCGAGCCCACGTGGCGCCATTCCACGGTGAGAGCCAGATCCCGCCGGGTTGAAAAGGCATCACGCTGGGACCAAACATTTTTTTGCTGAGCAACCCGCTTACCGCCAACGCCTGGTCTCGCACTTGCTCGGCCGACAAACGAACACGCGAAGCACGGGCATACCATTTATTGGTCGGATCATTGGCGAGCATTTGCAAGGTGACTTTTGAGTCCTGTTGATAAGTTGCCGACAAAACAATTTCACGGATTAATCTTTTCAGGCTCCAGTCGTAATCATTCATCAATTGATAAGCCAGATGATCGAGCAGTTCAGGATGCGTGGGTGGAATTCCTTGTGTACCCATGTCTTCCAATGTTTCCGCTATTCCCATTCCAAAAATTTGTTCCCACACACGGTTTACAATTGTTCTTGCCACCAACGGGTTTTCCTTCGACACCATCCATTGCGCCAACCCAAGTCGGTTGTGCGGCGCACTTTTTGGAAAAGGAGAAAGCGATGCCGGCACATCGGGTTGAACGGTGTCGCCTTTCACTAACCAATTGCCGCGTTGAAAGACCTGAGTAACCCGGCGCATATCAGGCGGGTTCTCTATCATGATGGGTGTGGTCGAAAAACTCTTAGTTACTAATTCCCAATATTTTTTCCCGATCTTATTTTCTTCAACACTCTTTACTGAAAAGTCAGTAAAATAAAACCAGTCGAAAATCACGCCACTGTCTTCAGGTTTCTTCAGGTTGGGATTGTTGTAGGTGAAATACAAGTCATGCGCTCCCTGACTTTGAACAATTTTTGCCTCATCAATTACCCATTTGCTTTTTGTATCAGGGATTTCAATTTGTTTAAGAACCGTGCCATCAGCTTTATCCAAATGAATCGTCCACACACCTCCCGGTTTGTAACTCGCATAACGAAATATTAAATTACTTCTGCCCGTCAATTCGACATGCGGCAATCTTGCCACTCCATGATTTCTGAAAATCAACCATTTGGTGTCCGATAATTCGGCATTGGTGAAATGGTCAGCCTTCAAGGAGTTGATCGATGGCTCACCGGTTTTCACAAATTGATAAACCTCTTTTGCTTTTTGACTTGACGTATTTTGTTCAACCCATTGGGTGATCTCCTTCAGCTTGGCTTCATCTTCTTTTTCCAAATGCCGCAGCAACGGATAATCGGCATACGTATCTTCATCGCGTGTATTGTTGAAGAAGGCAAGGAACTTGTAATAGTCTTCATGCCGGAAGGGATCATACGGATGGCTGTGGCACTGCACACAGGCAAACGTAGTGCCCATCAGCGCTTCCCATGTTGTGCTCACGCGATCCAATGTGGCGGCAGTACGAAATTCTTCATTATCTGTTCCGCCTTCATCGTTAGTCATCGTGTTGCGATGAAATGCGGAGGCGATATATTGATTCTCCGTTGGGTTGGGCAGTAAATCCCCCGCCAGTTGCTCGATCAAAAATGAATCGTACGGCATGTCGTGATTGAATGCGTTGATCACCCAGTCGCGGTAGCGCCATATAGAGCGACTGTCATCGCGTTCATAGCCTTTGGTATCGGCATAGCGGGCAAGATCAAGCCAGACCGAAGCCCAACGCTCACCAAAGTGTGGAGAGTTCAACAGCGAATCCACAGTACCTTCCATCCTGATTTTGTCGTTAAGAAATTTCGCTGACAACCCTGCATCCGGAGGCAGCCCTGTCAAATCAAGGCTCAACCTTCTTAGCAAAATCTCTTTGGACGCTTGAGGCGATGGCGATAGATTATGTTCATTTATTTTTTCAAGAATGAAGCGGTCAACATCATTTTTAGTCCACGAACTGGATGCCGGCAATTTTTGCGCCTCCACTTTTGTGTACGCCCAATGGTTGCCCCACGGAGCGCCTTGATCGATCCATTTCGTTAGAGTTTTTATTTCATCTTTTGTAAGCGGATCTTTTTTGTAAGGCATTCGTTCCTCAGGGTCAGGATTGTTTATCCGCCTGATCAGCTCACTGTGTTCTGCATCACCGGGAATGATGGCCGGTTTACCGCACTTCGCTTTGGCGAGTGCATCCTTTCGAAACAACAAACTGAAATCCGATTCCCTTTTTACACCGCCATGGCAAGTGATGCACCGTTTATTGAGGATGGGTTTTACTTGAGTGTTGTAATCAATGGGCTTTGTTGATTCCGTTATCCACCAAAGGAAAGCACCAACGGAAACCAAAATGATTACTAAAAGGAATAGCTTAAGTTTCACAGCTTAAAATTCAATCCCTAAAGTACGGATTATTGAAAACTTATTCCATAGCTAAAATGATATAGACAACCTGTCAAAGCGCGGCTAGTCCAACAATATGTGAATTATATACATCATATAATAAAGAATGTAATGAATAGTCGGGTGTCTCCGGCCAAATTTGTCGAGGATCATATTATTCTTTCAAACAACATAAAACATTTTCAATTATGAAAAAAAAGTTTGTCAAATTACTGCTGTTCTCCCTCATCCTCTTTAGCGTTTCTTTGTCCGCTTCAGCACAGATCTACGTAAAGATACGACCTGTTATGCCTGTCGTGGTGAGAACGGAACGACCTGGTCCTAACCATGTATGGATCGGCGAAGAATGGAATGAAAACAATGGCACGTACGCTTATGCCGGAGGGTATTGGGGCAATCCTCCTAACGCCGGGGATTGGTGGGAAGCCGGACATTGGAATCATCATAGAGAATATGGTCACCAATGGGTTCGTGGCCGGTGGAGAGGCAGAGGAGAGCGGAGAAGATAATTTTAAATAGCTTACGATTAAGGCGACCTAAAGAGGTCGTCTTTTTTTTCCTGGAGTAACTCTAATCAGTCACGAGAATGGTGATGAGCTTAGTTGTCCTTCTTATCGTGAATCCTCTTTTTGATAACATCAATCGTTGCATCGGGTGACATAACAAAAGGTACTTGCACCCAGTCTTTATACTTATCAACAAGCTCATCCTTTTTGGAGTCGTCCGTTGCTGCAGTTTTCATGTCATTGAAGTACAACCTGAAATTATCAAGTATTTCTATGCCGCCCATCGGTCCGTGACCCGGCACAATTTTCCGGATGTTGAATTCTTTAGGCAACCTATCAAAAGTCTCAACATAACCGTCCGGATCGGCACCGCCTAAAAGTGCAGGTGCCTGTTTATTCAAAATGACATCTCCGCCGAACAACATTTTTCGTTGATGTAAATAAACAAAAACATCGCTCGCGGTATGAACGTATCGATCAAGATTTAAAATAGTTACCGTATCATCACCCATCTTAATATCCATTTTGTCCTTTACCCACTGTGTAGGCATAGTCTCTTCACCGGCATCTTTTACCCAGGATTCTTTGGTGTAGTTTCCTCCTGCTAAAATGGTTTGTCCTTTATAATACTTATTGCCGCTGCTGTGATCGGTGTGCACATGCGTATTGATCACTAAAATAGGTTTTTTGCCCGCCAATTCTTTTACAGTCTTAGAGAGTTGTTCGGCTGCATCGCCCATCTTGGTATCAATAACAATAACCAGGCTATCCGAGACCAAAATTCCACTGTTACCCCCGCCTCCGATAACAATCATAAGTTCTTTGTCATAGTTGATGGTACTGGTTTGCTCCATCTTCTTCATCACAGGGCGCAGGTAAATAAGGTACAGTGTTAAACCTATGACAGCGAGTGCCAATGCGATAAACCCCAGCCATTTGAGAATCTTCCTTAGTGTTTTCATTTTTGTCTTCTCCATTATTACTATCCAATCGCGAAACTACCTACTCCGGAAACTTATTCCACTATAAAAAGTGATGACTGGTTAAACTTTTAAAAAGTCTGATTTTGTAAGGTTGATTTAAACGAAAGAGATTTAGAACACTTTGCTTAATTTTAGTAGTCAAATCCTTCCAAATTATGAAACCTATAATTATTGCCCTGGCATTTACAGCTTTTGCAGCACTTCAGTCATGCCAAAAGAAGCAGCCATCAGAATCAGCAATTTCGGCTAAAACCAAAAATCTCAATACGCTTACCGAAGAAGAGAAAGCTGACGGTTGGGAACTGCTGTTTGATGGCTCTACTTTGAATGGATGGAAGCGTTATAATTCAGATACGATCGGGCCGCTGTGGATCGCAAAAGATGGCATGATTGTCTGTAATGGTGAAGGCCTGACCGAAGGAACGAAAGGAATTGGAGGCTCGCTCACCACCATCCGCAAGTTTGGCAATTTCGAGCTTGCGGCTGACTGGAAGATTTCTCCGGGGGGCAACAGCGGCATCTTGTATCACGTAGTCGAAGATCCTCAATTTAAACATGAGTATGAAACCGGCCCGGAATTCCAGGTGTTGGATGATGTCGGTTGGAAAGACAAAATGACACCGGCACAGGCGGCCGGAAGCAACTACGATATGTACCCCGCCCCGGCTGACAAAAAGTTGATGCCGCTGGGAGAATGGAACACGGTAAGGATCATTTACAACAATGGTCATGTTGAGCATTGGCTGAATGGAATGAAAACCGTTGAGTTTGAGGAAGGCAGTGATGACTACGAGACACGCTACAAAAAAAGCAAGTGGACGAAGTATCCTGGCTGGAACAAATCCAAAACTGGAAGTATCTCGCTACAAGATCACGGGGCCAATGTTTATTACAGAAATGTAAAGATCAAAGTGTTGTAGGGTCGATTGAAACGCTGTGTTTCCTCAAGCAATAAGACCTTCTATTGATAAGAATTCAGATACCGCTGAAGCCATGAAATTAGTTGGCTCATGCGGGAATAATCCATGCAAACCAATTGTCTAATTAAAAAGATTCACCTACTCGGGAAGAAACCATTAAAAATATGAAAACAAAACATTTCATGATGATCCGATTATTTGCCGTAAATTTCCTAACAGCAACGTTAGTTGTCGCTTCGACGAACGGCATGGCACAATCCTCACAGGAGACTACGTTGCTTGCGCTTTCAAAAAACGATCATACGCTTGCGATTGTTAATTCAGTTACTTTAAAAGTCATCGCACGCGTTCCTGTCGGTGCTGATCCACACGAAGTCGTTGCCTCTTCCGATGGAAAGACAGCCTACGTTACCAATACCGGGGGCGGCCGCTCTTATGAGATTAACGTGATTGATCTCGTAGCGCAAAAAGCATTGCCCAACATCGATACAAGGCCTTTACTTGGCCCTCACGGAATTACTTTTGTAGGTGGAAAGGTGTGGTTCTCTGCTGAAGGCGCAAAGGCTGTAGGTCGCTATGATCCAGCCACGAACAAGTTGGACTGGAGCATGGGCACCGGTCAGGAACGTACGCACATGATCTTCGTAACGAGTGATGAGAAACATATCTATACCACCAATGTCAACGCAGGAACGGTCAGCATTCTCTCTGATACACTGCTCCCTGCTCCTCCGTTCCCCGGTGCGCAGCCACGCAGAGATTGGGTTCAAACTGTTGTTCCAGTTTCTAAGGGCTCAGAAGGATTTGATGTAACTCCCGATGGCAAGCAATTGTGGACTGCCGCAGCGGATGATGGAATTATTTCCGTCATTGATCTTACCACCAAGAAAAAGATCTTTTCTATTGACGCTAAAGTGGTAGGCGCCAATCGCCTCAAGTTTACACCAGACGGGAAACTCGTGCTTGTCTCCAGTTTGAGAACGGGTGATTTCTTTGTCTTCGATGTTGCATCGCGTAAAGAAATAAAACGCATCAATCTTGGCAAGGGCGGAGCAGGTATTGAGGTGGACAATGATGGATCACGTGCGTTTGTTGGTTGCACCGCAGATAACTATGTGGCCGTGATCGATCTGAAGAAACTGGAGGTGATCGGCCATATTGATGTCGGTCCTGGTCCTGATGGATTAGCCTGGGCGGTAAGACGATAGAAACTTAACCGGACATAAAGCAGCATGAGCACCAATGTCAACACACAAGGCAAAATGAGAGTCTATCATCGATACCTTGGATTTTTCCTGGCCGGTATTATGGCCGTCTATTCTATCAGTGGAATTACCTTGATTTTTAGGGATACCAATTTTCTAAAAAGTGAAAAACATATCGAAAGACGATTAGAACCGAACATGAGTAAGGACCAACTGGGTAGAGAATTAAGAATGCGCGATCTCAAAATTGAAAAAGAAGAAGGAGACATCGTCAGTTTTAGGCAAGGCACTTACAACAAGGCAACGGGCGTTGCCAGATATTCAACGATGCAGTTAAATCGTTTTGTTGACAAATTGCAACACCTGCACAAGGCCGATACGAACAGCCCCTTGTTTTTTCTCAATGTATTTTTTGGCTTATCCTTATTCTTTTTTGTCGTATCTGCCTTTTATATGTTTTTGCCCAGCACAAGTACTTTTAAGAAAGGTTTGTATTTCACACTGGCAGGACTCGTGCTAACATTGATTTTGATTTTCACCTAACTGATCAACCTTTTTCAGCAATATCGGTGGTCGAATTGTGATGAGTTGGCTGAGTACCAAAATCTAATTAAAGTTATCCAATAGAAATTACAGAAATGAAAATAAACTCCAAAAAATACCCTCAACTCTTCGCAGCGATAATTCTGATGTCGTGTGTCGTTGGTAGAAGTTTCGGGCAAAGCTTCGCTCCTATTGTAAAAGCTGCAAATAATTTTTTACAATCCTTAAATCAGGAGCAGATTGCGAAGACACAATTCCCTTTCAAGGATACGCTGCGGTACAAATGGTCTAACTTCCCTACCGGGTTCGTTCCACGCCAAGGGATCCGGTATGGCGAGCTATCAGACAAAAGCCGGATTGCCTTTCAGGACATGCTCGCGACTTATTTAAGTTCACAGGGGTATTTGAAAATAACCGGGATCATGCAACTGGATGACATTTTGAACATCGTGTCTCAGCAAGCTTTTGACAATGGAAAAATGAGCAGCGCACAACTGAAAGATATCCTGGAAAAAGTAAAGTGGGGCTACGAAAACTATTACATTTCAATTTGGGGCAAACCCGATGAAAGCGAGTTGTGGGGTTTCAATTTAGGCGGTCATCATATGGCGTTGAGCTTAACGATGCATGGAAAAGAAATTTCATTTACTCCATTGTTTGTGGGAACAGACCCATCACAACCTCAAACATCGAAGTATGCAGGCTGGCGTGTGCTGAGCAAAGAAGAAGACTACGGGTTTTCTTTAATCAATTTTCTTTCCAAGGAACAGAAAGCTAAAGCAATTTTAAATCAAGCTACCCCTAAAGACATCATCACCAGTCCTGAAAGTAGTCAAAGGATAACTACTTATTATGGAATACCAGCCAAAGAATTTAACAACGATCAAATAGAAGTTTTCAAGATGCTGATTCAGGAGTACCTCCACAATTTTGAACATGCAGTTGCTCACGGGCTGTATGAGAAAATTGAGAAGAACGGATTTGATAAAATCTATTTTGCCTGGGTCGGAGGAACCGAACGTCACACCCCTCACTATTATATTATCAATGGACCGGACTTTTTAATCGAGTATGACAATGTTGGTTTTCAAAATGATGGAAACCATATCCATGCCATTCTTCGCGAAAAGAATAATGATTTCGGTGCGGATATTTTAAAAGATCATTATTTAAATAGCGAACATCACCAAAAATAATACGACAACATCAGATCCACTTTATGAGACCATGCTTGACTACGATTGATCTCTTGTGATTTGTTTTTCCCTGATTTTAAATTCTTCAAGATCAATCAATGAAAGATACTTCCGGATCAATTCTTCATCGAATTCAGCTTTATGATTAATCTTATCAAGCATCTTTCGTTGGTGCTCCAACAGTTCCAGGTAAATGCGTTGATAGCTGATCAGAGAGCTTTCTTTGGCGTTTGTTATCTCTTCAACTTCCCGGTTAAAAAACACGGAATCAATTTTTAGTCGTGCGTGAAGGTTATTGACGTGCTCGTTGTGATGCACATCGGCTCCGTACTTTTCTTCGAGCAGTTGAAGGGAAGATTGTGCGATCTTCTTTTGAATGATTATTTCCTGTTCATCTTCTGAAATAGCCGCGTATTTGTCCGTTGGGTTTATTTTTTGAATAAGCCACGGGAGCGTAAGTCCTTGAAACACTAAGGTCACAAGGATGACGATGAACGTAATGAAGAGAATCAGGTTGCGATAAGGAAATGGCTGGCCCTCGTGAATGAACACAGGAATCGAAAGCGCAGCGGCAAGCGAAACCACACCGCGCATTCCCGCCCAGCCGAAAATCACCGGAATCTTCCATCCCGGGTTTCGATCCGCCACGGTGATGAAATGCGACATGAACCGGGTAAAAACGGCTGCCCCAAGTGTGCTGAGCAATCTCGCGATAAGCAGAACCAAAGAAATTGCCAAACCATATCCGATTGCCTGAAGCAAACTCACTTCTTCAACCTGACGAGTAATTGATGGCAACTGAAGACCAATTAACAAAAACACAATTCCATTGAGGACGAAGCCAATCGTGGCCCACACATTTAGTCCTTGCACCCGGCCCTGGTAGGTAAGCATGCGTTGACGTTTACTTGACAACAGTAATCCGCCAGAAACTACTGCCAGTACACCTGAAAAGTGAAAGCGCTCTGCAAAGTAGTACATGCAATACGGTGCCAGGAAGCTCAAAACAATCTCAATGCTTGGTGTAGTCGGGAGCCACCGGTGGATCCAATAGAAAATTATTCCGATCATGAGTCCGATTGCCGTTCCCATGACGATCACCAAGAAAAAACTTCCAACTGCCTGCGAGAAATAAAATTGTCCAGTGATAACGGCAACCAAGGCAAAGCGAAATACAATCAGCGACGAAGCATCATTGAGAAGACTCTCACCTTCGATCACACTGACCAATACTCTTGGCACTTTCACCTGGCGCATAATGGTGGTGGCAGAAATAGCGTCGGGTGGCGACACAATTCCGCCCAATAGAAAACCAAGAGCCAGTGTGAACCCGGGAATGAAGGCATACGAGGCAAACGCAACCACGCACGAGGTTAAAATCACGATGGGAAATGCAAAGCTTATAATGACCCGTTTCCATCGCCAGAAATCCTTCCATGACGTTTGCCAGGCCGCCTCATAAAGCAAGGGCGGAAGGAAAATAAAAAAGATTAAATCAGGGTCGATCGTGATGTTGGAAAACGTTCGTGTAAAACTGAGAGCCAATCCTCCCAACACCAGTACGATCGGATAAGCAAGCCGAAGCTTGTTGGCAACCATGACCAATGCCAGAATAATTAGGATGAGGTAAACATATTGAATGAAAATACTTTGCATGTTTCAGCGATTGAAGTAAAAATAATCAAAGGTTTTGAGCTTTGGACTTTGCGCAAGTCCTAATTTTTGGTATTTGTAAATCTCGTCTTACGTTAACCTTTCTTGATAAAGTTATTGTAAAGTATTTCAATTGATCTACTTAACACGTCTCTGATTTCATGATTCTTATCCGGAAGGCAGCCATTCGTAATCACAACGAAACCAAATTTTTCTTTTGGGTCAAAAAACATGACGCTGTATAATCCGTACGCCGAGCCGGTATGACCCTTCAGTGTTTTCCCGGGAATCAGATCGGTCGCGGTCCGAATGGCCATCCCGTAACCTTCTTCTTCAGAGATTTTTTTGCGCAACCGTTTTGCTCCTTTTTTTGACATAATGGTTACGTCCTTATAGGAGCCATCATACATGTGCATAATCATGTACTTCGCCAGATCCTGGGCACTGATTTTCATCCCGCCGGTCGGGGAGAATATCGGAGTCGTGTAACCCATTTTATAATTTCCGATCTCTTCCCTGCGTGGAGCATAGGCTTGTGGTGAGGCCAGGAAGTTACAGGTAGCCGAATCATAGTCATATAAGGTAGCAAATCGGGCGGAGTCAAGTTGGTCAACCCAGTAGCCCCCGTATAAACCAAGTGGATCGAGTATATTTTTCTTTATGTGCTGGTCAAATCGTTCGTTCGTATAACGCTCAATCACGGCACCAACCATGTTATAGTTTAGGTTACAATATTCATATTTCGTTCAGGGCTTATAATCATTATAGCACTTTGCCCAACTTGAGTCTTTAGCTGGGTTGATAACATCGAGATTAAAATATCCCTGACTATCATTGATACTGGAGGTGTGCGACAGCACCATTTTTAGGGTGATGATTTTGTTCGGGTACCTGGGATTTCTGACCGCGAAGCCTACCAATTTGCCAAAATCATCATTAAGCTTTAATTTTTTCTCATCAATAAGCCGCATAATCGCCGTGGCAGAAAATGATTTTGAAATCGAAGCAATCCTGAAGATGGTGTTATCATTTATCGGCTTTTCTTTTGAGATGTCTTGCATTCCAAAATGAGATTTGTAAATAATATCTTGTTCTTTCACCACCACTACCGAGAGGCCAACCACCTTAAGATCATTCATCATCGTATGCAATTCCTCCTCCGCTTTTTTTGTTTGTGAAAAGCTGACGAAAGAGTTGAGTAACGTCAAGAATATCAAAAAATATTTCTGCATGGAGTTAGGGTTGATTGAGGCCATTATTCAAAGATAGCCGGTTTTGCAGATTGTCAAATCTCACACGTGGCAAAATGACTTAAGGTCAAAGACCACTGATCATCTCCACATCTTCTTCCTTCACTTCGTCCCGGGTAGGCTGACGAACGGTAATTTTTCTTCCCATCATAAAAATCAAAAAAGCTGAAATAGAGCAAAAGGCCATCACGCCCGTCATGGGCATGGTGGTATTATTCTGTAGAACGCTTACCACCGCAGAAGCCGTTGCGCCGATGCCCATTTGGATAGCGCCCATCAACGCAGAAGCGGTGCCGGCATTATGCCCAAAGGCTGCCAGTGTAAGTGCAGAGGCATTGGGGAAAATGAAACCCTGGCAACATAGGTACAAAAATATCAAGGCGATGGTCGTGTACAACTCACTCGCATGAAAGAATGCAATGGCCGCAAGAGCAATCCCGATAATACTTTGGAACATCAACGCTACCGGAATAATTTTCTCACTCGGATGTTTCCTTAACACAAGACTGTTCATCTGGCTGGAGCCGATCACACCAACGGCAATGATGGCAAAGATCCATCCATATTGCTTTTCATTCACGCCAAATAATTCGATAAACACCTGCGGTGAGCCACTGATGTAGGCATACAATCCGGAAGCGGCCACAGCACCCGTCAGCGCATAAATGTAGAACTGAGGATGAACAAGAATGCCAACAAAATTTTTCGTGACCGCCCTTGGTTTTAACGAGTGAGAGGGATCCGGCTTTTTGCTTTCGGGTAATAAAAAATAGACACCGGCAAGAACGGCAATATCCACAATAATAAGCACGGCAAAAACATAGCGCCATCCCTGGGCCGCTGTAACATAACCGCCAACCGTTGGTGCAATGATAGGAGACACTGCCACCACCAGCATCAACGACGAAAATACTTTGGCGCTGTCTTTTACTTCAAACAAGTCGCGGACCATGGCCCTGGACGTCACCATACCCGCACAACTGCCCAGCGCCTGAAGAAAACGAAATGCAATCAATGCATTAACAGATTGCGTAAAGGCACAACCTATTGAAGCAACAAGATAAATGACGAGTCCTATGTACAGCGGCTTCTTTCTACCAAATCGTTCGAGGAGCGGGCCGTAAATTAACTGACCGGCTGAGATGCCGATAAAAAAACTCGACAGCGACAACATCACTTGTGCAACACTGGTATTCAAACCCTTTGCAATGGCAGGAAAAGCCGGGAGATACATGTCAATAGAAAATGGCCCGATGGCCGTGAGCAGACCTAGTATGAAGATGATCTTAAAATAGCCGTTTTTGTTTGTCATAAATCATGGCAAAGGTATTCGTTCGTAACAACCATGACTAATTACTGACAAATCAATTGCTGAATTTTTAACATATAAAACGACAGGAATAGTTCAGACTCTTTTGATATGATTGGATGTGCAGGTAGTTAAAGCGATAGATATTCTTCATCCGTAACCGGTTGCAACCACACCACTACTCCTTTGTGTGTGTTGGTATTGATGGCAAGATGAGTCATTTCAAGATCGGGAGAGGCGCCATGCCAGTGGACCACATCGGGAGCAATAGTGACCACATCGCCCCGGTGAATTATTTGGATTGGTTTTCCTTTCTCCTGGTAATACCCGACACCTTCGGTAACAATAAGTATCTGTCCGCCACTATGCTTATGCCAGTTGTTTCGCGCGCCCGGTTCAAACACCACGTTTCCGATTTGAGTGCTTAAAATTGGATCGTTTGGCACTATTAACTTTATCCAAGCTGTTCCGGTGAAATATTCGGCAGGAGCTTTTTCTCCTTTGGGAAATAAGGTTGTTTTATTTTCTGTGGTGTTCATTATAATAAAAGTACTGAATTTGTATCAACTGTATGAATCACAAATCGAGTTTTCTGCCAGCGAGCCATTTGATGATCGCCGGGTCACGATGATCGAAGAATGCGCTTGCCTTTTGATCGAGCGTCTGAATTAACTTCATGTCTTCATCGCTCAATAGGAAATCAAAAATATTGAAGTTCTCTTCCATCCTTTCCTTGCGAACCGATTTTGGAATCGCAAAAATTCCTCTTTGGGTGAGCCATCGAAGTACTACTTGTGCAATCGATTTGTTGTACTTCTTTCCGATAGAAGAAAGTAATTCATTTTTGAAAAGATCGTTCTTCCCTTCTGCAAAAGGTCCCCATGACTCGTGCTGCACGCCATTCTCTTCAAGAAACTTGTGAGCTTCAATTTGTTGGTTGAATGGGTGCGTTTCAATTTGATTGACTGCAGGAACGACTTTATTAAACGCAATCAAGTCCATTACTCTGTCTGGTTGAAAATTACTTACTCCAATCGCTCTTGTTTTGCCTTCCTGGTATAGTTCTTCCATCGCTCTCCACGAACCATGAACATCATTGTACGGCTGATGAATCAGATACAAATCGAGGTAATCAAGTTGAAGTTTCTTCAATGATCTCTCGAAAGCTTTTTTTGTCTTTTCATATCCTGCATCCTGAATCCAAAGCTTTGTAGTGATGAAGAGTTGGTTGCGGGGCACGCCACTTCGCTGGATTGCCTTGCCAACGGCTTCCTCGTTTAAATAAGAGGCAGCTGTATCGATTAAACGATAGCCTACCTGAATTGCATTATACACACTTCTTTCGCATTCGTTGAGATCAGGTACTTGAAACACGCCAAAGCCAAGAATCGGCATTTCGACTCCGTTATTTAGTTTAACTGTTTGCATCGCTTCTATTTTTGATTGCGTCTTCTTTTAAAATAATTGTTTGATCCATCGACCGAGATGAACAGCAGAATAAAATCAATACGGCCTCACTTTGATTTAAACTATTGAGTGACCTAGCCTCAGACCCTTGCTACTTCACCTTATAAGCGATGACGCGATTCTTGCTAAAGGCAGCGACATAAACAGTTTTTGTTTTACTGTCATAACTGATGTCATTATCGCTTATACCTTTCGAGCGGGTATCCGACAGTACCTGCTTGGTTCCGTCGGCAGTCAGGTAGTATAGCATGCCTTTATAATTACTAATTACAAATTCGTTTTCTGCAACCATCACAATGCCGTCAAGTCCACTTTCGAAGCCATCCGCGATTTTTGTGACTTGCTTCGTGTTGCTTACTTTCTCTACGCTCGTAGAGGTCAATACATATAAGTCTGTGTTGACCAGTAGCAGACCATTTGCGCCTGGCATATTTTCGAGATAAACAGTTGGCTTGTCTCCTTCAATTCTGTAGACCTTCGCTCCTCGCGTGTCTGTTACATAAATAATTCCCTTTGAGTCAACCACCATGTCATTCAGCATTTGAGCACCTTCAACCGGAATACGTTTTACAAGGGAAGCCTTGTCGACATCAATGACTGCAACCGCTGATGTTTCTGCCGTATAGAGTAATCCTTTGAACAAAGCGGCACCCTTGTTGGACGTAAGTCCTGTAACCCAGTCCGTCTTGATTACTTTTCCATCGAGACCAAAGCGCACAATGGTTCCAGCACCCATGTTGGACACATAAAGCGAATTCGATTTTGAGTCATAAAGTACAGATTCCGGATTTCGCAATGTAGTTGAATCTGTTTCCCAAACTTTCATCAGGCTATGTTGAGCAAAAGAAGTAGCTGAAATAAAAAATGAGGCGGCAATCAAAGTGCTTTTCATAGAGGTTGAATTTATGTACCGGGTTATAATTCGCATTTCGTTAGTTCTTCGACGGATCGGGTGCGGGTGGTGTCATCATTCTGGTGAACGAAAGCGATCCAAGTTTCCACTTGCCGCCTTCTTTCACATACACTTCAGTTACAACGAAGGGATTGGTGACTTCATTGCCGCCAACCACAGCCAACAACATGATCCTGTTTAACAATATAGCAGTATTATCAATTATTTGAACTGACACTTCGTGGATATCGGCTTTCTTGTAGTGAATTCCTCCGCTTCTGATTACGTTGAGTTCCTGGTCTTTTCCCCACGATCCTCCCATGTGGACAAACACAGCCTTCTCATCAAAGAGATTTGCCAGCGTATCTGCTTTCTTATCGGCCATCCATTGCCATTTTTTTTTCGAGAGGCTGATTAGTTCTTGTTCTGCACTGTTTTTAGCGGGTGCATTGCTTTTTGTTTGCGCGTATGACGGAAATACGATTGCTACCGTCAGACATGATCCTATAATTAACGATTTCATATTCTTTGTTTTAGTTTAAATGTTACCTGGAACCATATTCCTGATCAGTTACACGCTGCATCCAGATCGTTTTCCCTTTCTGAGCGGGTGACGTGGCGATGTAGGTGAAACCACTTTGAGGTGTTGCCCCATGCCAGTGCTCTACCCCCGGAAGACATTTTATGACATCGCCCTTGCGGACTGTTTGCTTTGGTTTTCCTTTCTCCTGGTAGTAGCCGATGCCGGCGGTGATCATTAAGATTTGCCCACCGGGGTGGCTATGCCAATATAAACATGAGCCGGATTCAAACGTGGCAACAGCAATGCTGTATGTGAAGATGCTATCGGCCGCATTTAATTCCCTGAGATAAACCGTTCCCACGTGATGATCATTGGGCGATTTTTCACCTTTGGCAAAGATGGAAGCATCCTGTGCCACCGCATGAATAGAGAGTGCGCCAGAGGCTAGGATCACGAAATACAACACATGTTTCATGTGGTAATGATTTGTTCTTTATTCGTACTTTCAGTTTGGTCTATTGCGATACAAAGTTGCAGTGAGGTGGGGGTGGAAACCGTATACAGATTACTGGTTTGCATACCAATTTTACTGATTCAGCATGCCAATAGTGAATCTGGCGGATAAGAACTTAATTTTGTAGGAAATCAAATGTTATGGACGAGATATTAAAGTTTGATACCGTCAGCCAATACAATGTTTTCAATAATCACGAGACGCTACATCCACTGGTGAGTGTGATTGATTTTTCAAAAGCAAAGCCACGGAAGTTAAGGAAAAGCTACTTTGGGTTTTACGCTGTCTTGTTGAAAGATGTGAAATGTGGGGATCTCAGGTACGGTAAGAACCTGTACGACTACCAGGAGGGTACCCTCGTTTTCGTTGCTCCCGGGCAAATGGCTGGCATTGAGTCGAGCGAAGAGGTATATCAGCCGAAAGGTCACGGAGTTGTTTTCCATCCTGATTTAATTCGAGGAACTTCGTTGGGACGTCATATTAATGACTATACTTTCTTTGACTATCATGTGCGTGAGGCACTTCATGTGTCGGAACGTGAGCGCACCTCGATTCTGGACTGCTTTGCCAAAATTCAATTTGAACTAGAGCATGCAATCGACAAGCATAGCAAAACATTGATCGCAACGAACATGGAGTTGCTATTAAATTACTGTGTGCGGTTTTATGACCGACAGTTTATCATTCGTGACAATGCCAATAAAGGAATTCTCGAAAAGTTTGAAACATTGCTCAAAGAATTCTTTACCTCCGACAAACCCCAGACAATAGGCTTGCCTTCTGTTGCCTATTGTGCAGGCGAGCTTAATCTGTCTGCCAACTATTTTGGCGACTTGATTAAAAAGGAAACTGGTCAGTCAGCTCACGAGTTTATACAACTTAAGTTGATCGATGTTGCCAAAGAAAAAATATTTGACGCTAACAAATCGGTGAGTGAAATTGCGTATGCCCTTGGGTTCAAATACCCGCAGCACTTTAGTCGTGTATTCAAACAACACGTTGGTTTATCTCCGGTGGATTATCGGAGTTCAATGAATTAACTTACCGACCACCCGCTTTCGTTCCAAGAATAATGGGAACGGTCTCCATCAGTTCGAGGGATTTCACCATTTCCTTGGTGATGCTTTTATATTTTTTGAAATGAGGTGTTTGTCCATGTGACATATAAGCATCGTTATCCGCATAGATTTCAAACACCGTGATATGCGTAGGGTTATCTTTGTCAGCCACTGCGTTTAACATTAAAACTCCCGGCTCAAGGCGAATAGAAATTTCGATCTCCTCCTTCAGTGCGGCTTTATAGTTTTCCAGTTGAGCGGGATCGATTACCAGTTTTGCCAACCGTACGACTTGGATTTTATCCTGGGCGGAAGCTCTTCTCAGTGAAGAAAGCACTATTATGCACGTGATACTAAATAGAACAAGCACGCGATAGTTTAATAATTCGATAAATGAATTTCTAATTGCTTCGTTCAAATAGAAAGGCGATACGGCTACATTCATGATTTTGTTTTTGGTATATAAATATACATACTCCAATTGGCAAACTAACCACCATCAACGGCAATGGGTGACTATTGCGCCAAAAAACCTCCATCTACAGAAAGCGTTTGACCTGTGACATAACTTGAACCATTGCTACACAGCCACAACACTGCATCGGCAATCTCATCCGGTTTGCCAAATCTAGCCATCGGTACAGCTTTTACCATTTCGGATAGCATCTGTTTGTTCCCATTTGTCACTACGTCCGCCATTGGAGTTTCGATCATACCCGGGCAAACCGCATTCACACGAATACCCTTCGTTGCATAGTCCAATGCCGCGCTTTGAGTCAATCCGATTATTCCATGCTTGGTAGCACTGTAGGGAGCTCGCCCTTGAGCGCCAACCATTCCCCCGATAGAAGAGCAATTCACAATTGCTCCGGAGCGTTGCCGAATCATTTGGCGAAGCTCATGCTGCAAACAGTTCCAAACACCATGAAGGTTAATGGAGATAATACGATGATAGTCAGCTATGCTGACGTCTGCCGCTTCGATTGCAATTGTATTTATACCCGCATTGTTATACGCGGCATCTAGTCTTCCAAAAGTAGATACAGTAAGATCTATCATTGATTTTACCTGTCCCTTATCGGAAACATCGCATTGAATACCAATCGCTTTGCCTCCATTCTTTATAATTTCATCGGCTGTTTTCTGCACTGCATCCAGGTTAATATCGGCCAACACGACTGAGGCTCCTGATTGTGCAAAAGCTTTCGCGGTTGCCAGTCCCATCCCCGATGCCGCTCCTGTCACTAACGCTACGGTACCCTCATAGTCAAATCTGATTTGCTTGCGCATAATAGCTTGTTGTTAGAGTGTTACTAATCTTTACAGTCTAAATGGCAAGCGAACTTGATAGTTCACGATAAGGATTGATCTGACTCTGGAGTTCACTGATCCTTCGTTCACCTTCTGCAATCGCATCCGCTCCAGCGAACCAACGCAGTGGCGGCTCCGGTTGATCGGCTACTGTAACCAAGGCCTTGGCAAGCTTTGTCGGATCACCGCCTTGTTTGCCATTCATACTTTCCCAATAAGGGCGAAGTTGAGTGTTACGCTCAGCATAGTCCTTAATAGAATTTTCAGGCCAGATCGTTGAACCAGGTTCCAGTAATCCAGTGCGGAAAAATCCAGGATTAACAACTGTGGTCTTAATGCCGAAGGGTGCAATCTCAACTCGAAGGGTATCCATCCATCCTTCAACAGCAAATTTTGAAGCTGCGTAAGCCGTGCAGTAGTCGTATCCCCCAACCAGGCCAGCAGTAGATGAAATAGAAATGATATGACCAGCATGTTGCTTGCGCATCTGAGGAAGCACTGCACGCGTGACGATCATCTGTCCAAAAAGGTTGGTGTTGATTTGATTTTGAATTTGCTCCATCGACAGTTCCTCAAAAAAGCCAGCGTAGAAATTCCCGGCATTGTTCACGAGCACGTCAATGACGCCAAACTTTTCAAGTGCCAATTTCACCGCCAACTCTGCATCACTGGATTTTGTCACATCAAGCTTAACGGCCAATGCATTTTCGGATTTCCCAACTGCTTCGCTAACTCTGTTCACATCGCGACCAGCAGCTACCACCTTGTGCCCGACAGCTAATGCAGCCTTAGCAATCTCGAGGCCCATGCCACGGCCAGCGCCTGTGATGAACCAAACTTTTCCTATCGTATTTTCCATGATTTATTTTTTTGTGACTTACTCGCTCCTCATACTGATCTGTTAAATCCGTTGCAAAATTATCTCCGCTCACGCCAGCCCTGATAATGATTATCAAAGTAAAAAGTAAGAATTTCAAAGACCGATGAACTCAGCATATTCTGTTATTCTGGCAAAGCCGTTTGCAAACGTTGACTGTCTTAACGAAATAAATGTATCAATTATTGGCCAAATCAGCTTTCCGTCAATTAATTTTAATGCATGAAGAATAGTGGGGCGTTTCCTCTTAATTTCAATTCCGAGTTAAAACTTAAAGGATTCAAAGCCTATGAAGTAGGTGGCAATGCGACGGGTCACAACTATAGCCGCAAAGACTTTTATAAAATCAGTTTGACTTCCGGGAAATTTCTTTTTCATTATGCCGATCGCAGTTTTGAAACGGATGAGACTATTTTATTTTTTGGCAATCCGCATATCCCGTATTCGTGTGAGATTATTAAACCATCTCCTGATGGCTACGCCTGCCTCTTCACAGAAGACTTTCTAAAGTTGGGCGACCTAACCGAAAGCCTGCTGCAATCGCCTTTGTTTAAAATTGGGGGCACTCCCATTTTAGCATTGAATAAAGTGCAAAAGAAATCTATTACTCCTATTTTTCAGAGGATGATTGCCGAACAGGACTCCAACTATGCATTTAAGGATGAGCTTATCCGCAATTATCTTAGCTTAATTGTTCATGAAGCGTTGAAATTGCAACCCACCGAAAAAATTTCTAAAAACAAAAATGCAGCACAGCGAATTACGTCTGTGTTCCTGGAGCTTTTGGAACGGCAATTCCCGATAGAAAGCGCTGAACGTCCGCTGGAATTAAGAACGGCCCAGGATTTTGCGAGCCAGTTAGCGGTGCACGTGAACCATTTAAATAGTTCGGTAAAAGAAGTTACCGGCAAGCCAACAACTGCTCACATAGCTGAGCGGATTATCAGCGAAGCAAAAGCCCTCCTACAACATACAGATTGGAACATTGCCGACATTGCTTATGCCCTCGGCTTTGAATATCCTACTTACTTCAATAATTTTTTCAAAAAGAAAACGGGTCACGTGCCTAAATCGATAAGGGCTGCGGTTTGATTTTATACTATTTCTTTATCGATGAGTTTTTTCTCGGGCAGCTTTAACCTCGCCCGATCGTGGGCCGCGAGAGCTGTTTTCAATTACCAATGGTCTTTAACTTTTATTTATTAGATTTATTGAATTCAAGTTAAAATAAGATGAGAAATCTTTTTGTGTTTGCTTGTTTATCGTCATGTCTGCTGATACCAATGATAAGCCATGCCGATCGTTATTCTAAAAACGCTGACATCGATATCCAGCACTACCGGTTTAAACTGTGGCTGTCTGATGAAAATGACAGCCTCCGTGCGGAAGCTACGTTGACTCTCAATTTTAAAAAAGCTGTTCAAATGGTCCGATTGGATTTAATTAGTATTAGCAGAGATCTTCAGGGCAAAGGTATGATGGTCTCTCGTGTAACCAGTGAAGGGAAGTCGCTTTCATTTTCACATGGTTCCAATGAACTGTTGATCACCATTCCTAATGCTGCTGCCGGCCAATTTTCAATCACCATCGCCTATCGTGGTGTGCCCGATGCCGGCCTTGCCATCAAGCGAAACAAATACAATGACCGCTCGTTTTTCAGCGACAACTGGCCTGACCTCGGACATCACTGGCTTCCGTTGGTGGATCATCCGTACGATAAAGCAACCTGTGAATTTATTGTCACGGCTCCTTCTCATTACCAGGTCGTATCAAATGGATCATTGCAGGAGGAATCATTGTTATCCGATGGAAACAAACTCACCCACTGGAAACAATCAGTACCTGTTGCGCCCTGGCTT
>Ga0206942_1065_pt1 | contig 32188 bp, 31 predicted proteins | sample Alteio_BWOrgHeat_6_FD_153253 | JGI IMG/M metagenome (GOLD analysis project Ga0206942, IMG submission 153253) | Enriched cells from forest soil in Barre Woods Harvard Forest LTER site, Petersham, Massachusetts, United States -... | ecosystem: Environmental > Terrestrial > Soil > Temperate forest > O... | reverse complement strand
CTAATCAATTCTCTTCATTCAAAAACCGTGCTGGCTGAAAATCAGAAAGAGGAGCTTGAGAGTCAAGGCGAAATATTAAAGCAATTGCTTCTTGAGAAGGACAAAGATCTTTCGAAAGTGACGCAAGAGCTAATCAAATTCAACCACGACCTATTGCAATATTCATTCACCATTTCTCACAATTTGCGCGGCCCGGTGGCGAGGATTCTAGGGCTATTAAACCTGGTTAAAATAGAAAGCGATGATCAGGCCAAACCCATTCTCTTCAATCATATTTTGACCTCCACGCATGATCTGGATAATATCATCCACGACCTTAACAAAATCAATGAAGCAAGGAGTGACTCCTACATTATTCGGGAAAGAGTCGTTTTTGAAGATCTGGTTGACCAGGTCGCGGAAATGTTGGCCAATCCGATGAAGACATATGGCATCATCCTTTCTAAGGAACTTGCCGTTAAAGAAATTTTTACTGCCAAATCGCGCCTCAATCATATGCTCTTTAGTCTGATTTCAAATGCTATCCAGTACAGACGAGAGGACACCCGGCCACAGGTTCGTATCCGTACGTATTATAAAGACGGAGAAGTTGTTCTGGAAATCCGGGACAATGGGCGCGGTATGGATTTAGATTCAATTGGAGAGAATCTCTTTAAACCTTTCAAAAGATTTCATCCGGAAGTATCCGGCAAGGGCATTGGCCTCTTCCTGGTAAAACTTCAGGTAGAAAGATTACATGGTCGCGTTGAAGTAAAGAGTACCGTTGGGGTGGGGACAACTTTTATATTTTATTTAAAAGATTGGAAAGAAGAGTTACGTGCAGCAGTCACATAGACTCGCTTAATCCGGCAGCACCTTCACCATCACATTCTTATAAAAAACTTTGCTTTTTGGATCATGGCCCTGGAGCGCGAAGGTGCCGCTCGAAAGCCTCCCACCTTCGGCAGGCTCCGTATATTCATTAATCGTTTTGCCGTTTATTTTAATCGTAATTTTTTTTCCCTGCACAATGATATGTTGCGTAAACCACTCATTGTCTTTGGCAGGTGCTTCTTTCACATCCTGTATTGCGTAAATGCTTCCTGTTCTGCGCCAGTCCGTATGCGTATTGTTGACCTGTATTTCGTATCCTTTTTTTGGCCAATCATTTTCCTGGTAAGCAGTATGAATAAAAATTCCGGAATTGGAACCCGGTGTTGTCATCACCTGAGCTTTGAACTCAAAATTCTTAAAGTTGTGATCAGCGACCGGACCTACATAGAATAAATGGGCACGTTCTCCAAAGGCTACGATCATTCCATCGGCAATGGTAAACGTACCGGGATGCTCGCTGACTTTCCATCCTTCGAAGGAATGACCGTCAAATAAACTGACCCAGCCCTCTGTGTCGGTTTCTTTTTTTTGGCCTGATGCTGTAACCTGAACGATTAATGCCAACGCAATTGCTAAGAAAGTTCTCATCTGCTTTAATTAAAGTTGAAACATATTTCGACTTGCTACTTTATAAATATACGGAGTAATTCATTTTGTGAAAACAGCACCATAAATCATCAGGCATTCGAAAGTTGATCTTTCAGCACTTTGACTGCCACCGGAAGTTCGGCCTCCATGTTTTTCCATCGGCATTCAAGAGAGATTCTTCCCTGATAGTTTATTTTTTTTAGCGCTCTGAAATAAGGTGTGAAATCATCTCCATGCACGCCGGGCGGTGTGCGGTCTTCCCTTTCGGCAATATGACAATGAATAATGCGATCGTCAAGCCGCACCAATTCAGAAACAGGATCATTTTCTTTAAGAGCATGATAGATATCGCAAATCATTTTGAGGTTGGGGTGATGAACGGCATCAACAATCTCACCGGCTTCCCGTAACGTATTAATAAAATTTGTTTCACCACGATTGAGTTGTTCTACGGCTAGGGTGATGTTGTGTTTGGCCGCCACAGGGGCAAGCGTTTTACAAAGTGAAATGAATTGTTCCACAGCTTTCGATTTGTCAAACCCATCAGGAATCATACGTGCTTTACCACTTCCAAACACCAGCGTTTTTGCACGGGTCTTTTCCATGCGATTGAATGCCACGCTTGCATAATCCATAATCGTTTGATGGTCGGCGTTTTCTCCCACCACACACATTTCGCCTGGCAGAAATACATTGAACGATTCAACCGGCAACGGCTGACTCGAAAATTTTTCGAATTGTTGATTAAACTCCTGATCCGATTTACCCGGCATCAGGATTTTTGCCACACCTTCTTCGATATAGGTGCAACCCGCTTTCTTCGCTACATCGCTACTCTCCCAAGGGCCACAAAGACCAATTTTAATGGCGCTCTCGTTTCCGGATTCGGTGATCGAATCAAACGAGGACAGCAAAGTCCCTGAAATCGAGATGGCGGAAAGCTTTAAGAATTTCTTACGGCTAATGAATTGCACAACCGATAGCATTGTGATTTATAGAATCTAAATTTAGAAAAAATCACAATCGAAATTTTTTGTGGCTGAAAATTTGGCCAGAAAGCTTAAATCACCAATTCATTCATATCGCAATGCCTTCACTGGATTGGCGCGGGCAGAACGAAGGGTATGGTAACTGATCGTTATCAAGGCAATCAGTAAAGACAGGAAGCCGCCAACAAAAAAGAGCAGCGGGTTAATGTTGATCCGATAGGCAAAACTTTGCAGCCAGGAGTACAACAACCAATAGGTGACAGGGCTTACGGTCACAAATGAAATCACGATAAGCCAGGCGAAATTCTTGGAAAGCAAAACCGTAATCTGTGATTCTGTTGCTCCCAACACTTTGCGTATGCCTATCTCTTTTGTTTTCTTTTCGGTAGTGATCGCAGCTAACCCGAACAAGCCCATACAGGAAATCAGAATGGCAAGCGAGGCCATGATGGTGACCACCGAGCTCATCTGCTGATCAGACCGGTACAGCAATTCAAAATGACTGTCGAGAAAAGAATAATCAAAAGGAAACGTTGTAATTTGTTTGTTCCAGGTTTCCTTAACAAAAGCAATCGCCTCTTCCATGTGTGCACCATCAATCTTTACAGACATCTCATCGTAGCCCCAATCCGGGTGTACCACCATTTCCAACGTATTGACTTTGTAATGGAGCGAATTGAAATTAAAATCCTTCACCACCCCGATGATCGAGCCCAGCGAATCATTTTTATACCAACTGTGTCCGGCTTGTGTCCCTACCGTTTCTTTCAGATGGAGTTCTTTGGCAAAAGATTCATTGATGATAAAAGCCTTGCCATTGTCGGTAGCGAAATCTTTCGAAAAATTTCTTCCTTCCCTGAGTTGCATGCCATACACCGTCAGGTAATCGTAATCCACATTGACATTGGAAGGGGTGATTTCAAAAACCCCGGTGTCGCCTTTCACTTTGAATCCCCACTGATGAAAGTTGTTGCCCAGGCGCTGACCGCTGGCGGTAACACCCTGAATCAATTTGTTGCGCAGCAATTCCTGTTTTAATGTTTCAAACTTGGTGTTGGCCTCTTTGTTCATGCCAATGAGCATCATCTGATCTTTCTTAAAGCCAATATCACGGTTTTTCATATAGTAGAGTTGCTGTAGCACGATGAGTGTGCTTACAATCATCGCTAACGCAAGGCCAAACTGCACCACCACTAAACTGCTTCTGAACAACGACTTTCCTTCCACTTTGCTCCCGCCTTTCATAATGCGCGCAAGATTGAAAGAGGTCATGTAAAAGGAAGGGTAAATTCCGGTAAGAAGACCAAGGCCTGCGGTTACCATCAGCACAATAATCAATTCAACGGGGTGATTGAAAATTGAAATCATTGAAAGCTGACGCCCGATAAGATTATTAAGGAGAGGAATAAACAGGATGTCTAAAAGCCCTGCCAACGCCAACGCAAAAAATGCCAGTAACAGGGATTCGAACATAAATTGAGAGAAGAGTTGGAATTTCTTAGCTCCTACTGTTTTTCTCACACCAATTTCTTTCCAGCGATGTGACGACCGCGCGGTGGTCAGGTTCATAAAATTAACACCGGCAATCAAAAGAATAAAAACACCAATGATGAGAAACACGTCCAGGTACTTTCCATTGAACTTCCGGTAGTTATTGTAATCATGCTCGATGTCTGTGGAGGCAAGATGAACCTGATCCAGCGGCTGAAGAAATAATTTATAGTACGAAATGATCTTTGGGTCGTTATCATGTCGTTGTAAGAAGGCCGGAAATTTATCCTCCATCCCTTTGACGTTCGCGTTGGGTTGCAATAAAAGATAGGTGTTTAGAAAATTGCCTCCCCACTGCCGGTTGAAATTTTTGTCTTCCAAAATAGCCGTAGCCATCGATACCAACACATCAAACTGCATGTGCGAGTTTTCCGGAACATCTTTTATGATTCCGGTAATTTTATATTCTTTATCGCGCCAGGTGAGCGTGTTGTTCATAGCCTCATCAACACTCTTGAAAAACTTAAGCGCTGTTTTTTCTGATACCAGCATTGCATAGGGATGGTCCAATGCTGTGCTGCGGTCACCCTTCAGCAGTTCGAAATCAAACAAATCCAGATAAGTACTATCGACTAATGCCACATTGGGAATGAGAAGCCGTGTATCGTTTTTCACCAAAAGCTCTTTGCCTCGATTCCAGAACCGCGCGTAAGCAATTACTTCAGGGAAATCAGCCTGAAGGAATGGCCCCATACCACCCATAGAAAGTGCCACTTTTTGTTCGTGGGTGCCTGGAAAATTCTGCACCTCGTCCAGGCGATAAATCACTTTGTTTTTAGCATGGAACGCATCAAAGCTTCGTTCATCTTTAATAAACAAATAGATAGTCAGGCAAGACGCCAGGCCGATCGCCAGGCTAAAGACATTGATGAAGGCGTAAAGCGGCCCTTTGCGAATATTGCGCAGCGCGACGGAAAAGTAGTTTCGGAACATAGTCTTGAGGATTAAAACTAATACTCGATTAGTGATGGAATAGTTACGGATTTGGTTTGAAAATATTCGGGCTTTATTTCGAAAAGAAATTTGGTACCATCAGACTTTAGTTGACTTTATATTTCTTTTTGTCTATGTTGGGCAATGCTATTCACAACTTAATGTCGTTTACTTAAGCCTTTCTTGGAACCTCACCTTATTTCTCTCCGAAAGAGAGGAGTTGGTGGAGCTTAAGTAAACGATAGTGATTCATAACTATGGCAATTGTAACGACAATGCGAAGGGATGTTTGGTGGCTAAGGCCGCTGGTAGTTTTCGTTTGCCTGTCGTCATTTATTGGTTATGCCACGTGGTCTGCCTTTCAAGGCAAGTATTATTCTTTCGGTCCCTATTTGTCGCCGTTTTATTCTCCCGAAATTTTTGGTGACTCCGTCCATAGTTTACTCGGCCCGAAACCTTCATGGTGGCCGTTGATCCTTCCCTTCTCGCCGGCACTTTTAATTTTATGGGCTCCGGGCGGTATGCGTTTCACGTGTTATTACTATCGCGGTGCGTATTACAAATCCTTCTGGGCAGACCCACCTGCTTGCGCTGTGTCTGAACCGCGCAAAACGTATTGGGGTGAAAACTCTTTTCCGCTGATCATGCAAAATGCTCATCGCTACTTTATGTACCTCGCGGTGATCTTTGTTTTTTTTCTGGCTTACGATGCATGGAAAGGAATGTGGTTTGTTGATCCAAGTTCCGGCGCTAAAGTTTTTGGGTTGGGAGTCGGGAGTTTTGTTTTGACCATCAACGCCACGCTGCTTGGCGGATATACTTTCGGTTGTCACTCGTTTCGGCACATGATCGGAGGCATCAGGGACCGGCTATCCAGTTCTCCCGTACAAAAGAAATTGTATGATTGCTCCAGTTGTCTGAACCGCGGTCATTCCACCTGGGCATGGTTCAGTTTATTTTGGGTAGCGTTTTCAGACATCTATATAAGAATGTGTGCGATGGGAATTTGGACTGACTTTAGATTTTTTTAGATGGCTGCCTACGAGACACTTCATCATGATGTATTGGTCATCGGCTCTGGCGGAGCAGGTTTGCGCGCTGCCATCGAAGCTTCTTCGAAGGGAGTTTCTGTCGGGATGGTTTGCAGATCCCTGCTTGGCAAGGCACACACGGTAATGGCCGAAGGTGGAGTCGCTGCCGCATTGGCCAATGTTGATGACCGTGATAATTGGCGGGTTCATTTTGCCGACACCATGCGTGGCGGCCAATACCTCAACAACTGGCGGATGGTGGAGTTGTTTACCAAGGAAGCTCCCGATCGCGTGAAAGAACTGGAAGCCTGGGGCGCAGTGTTTGACAGGACACCCGACGGAAGAATTCTTCAACGAAATTTTGGCGGTCATAAATATCCGCGGCTCGCCCATGTCGGTGACCGCACCGGCCTTGAGATGATCCGAACATTGCAAGATCACGGCATCCATCAGGGCATCGATGTCTATCAGGAGCACACCATCGTCAGCTTGTTGAAAGATGGAGATCGCATTGTGGGAGCATTTGGATATGATCGCGGGACAGGATCATTTAAAGTATTCAAAGCGAAAGCAGTTGTCATCACAACCGGCGGCATGGGCCGGATTTTTAAGATCTCGAGCAACAGTTGGGATTGTACGGGTGGTGGAATTTCCATGGCTTATCAGGCAGGTGCAGAATTGATCGACATGGAGTTTGTTCAATTTCACCCTACCGGAATGGTTTGGCCTCCCAGTGTGCGCGGACTTTTAATCACCGAAGGGGTGCGCGGCGAAGGTGGTGTACTCAGAAATAGTTTAGGGAAGCGATTTATGTTTGATGATATTCCTGAAAACTATCGCAGTCAAACTTCCACGGATGAAGAAGAAGGTTGGCGCTACATTCAAGGCGATAAAAATGCCAAGCGTCCTCCGGAACTGCTCACCCGCGATCACGTGGCGCGATGTATCATGCGGGAGATCAAGGCGGGACGCGGTTCTCCGCATGGCGGAGTATTTCTCGACATCGCGTGGATCAAAGAAAAAATCTCCAATGCCCCGGAGCATATCAAAAGAAAATTGCCCAGCATGTATCATCAATTTAAAGAGCTGGCCGGTGTTGATATTACCAAAGAGCCTATGGAAATTGGCCCGACTACCCATTACATGATGGGTGGAATTAAAGTGGAGGCGGATACACAAATGACAACAGTGCCAGGTTTGTTTGCTGCCGGCGAATGTGCGGCAGGGTTGCATGGCGCCAATCGATTGGGTGGCAACTCGCTTTCCGATTTGTTGGTGTTTGGAAAAAGAGCCGGTGAATTTGCGGCTGAGTATTCAAAGAATAATCCGGAGACGAACATCAATCAAAGCCAGGTTTCTGACATTATGAGCTGGGCATTGGCCCCCTTTGAACGAGGTCTGAAAAACGGAAACGCTTTTCATCTTCAGTCGCAGTTGCAGGATTTCATGCAAAACCTCGTGGGCATCACACGAACGGAAGCAGATCTTTCGCAGGCCATTAGTAAGATTGAAGAAATAAAAGCGCTGATCAAAGAGGTTGGTTGTGATGGCAACCGGAATTTTAATCCGGGATGGCATACTGCCCTGGAGCTGAACCACATGATTACGGTAGCGGAAGGTATTGCACGGGCTGCACGCGAACGAAAAGAAAGCCGCGGTGGGCATTTTCGCGAAGACTTCACTGAAAAGAGCGCTGAATTTGGCAACGTGAATATTTCCATAATAAAGTCGGGACCGGATGCCATGGAAGTAAAACAAAAACCTAAATTGGAGTTGCGTCAGGATCTCGCACAAATAATTGAAGAAATGAAATGACAAGGTTTATAACTAACATTCTTTGTGAACCTCTGCGTCCTCGGCGGTTATTTTTTACCGCTGAGAACGCAAAGAAATGCGTGCAGAGTTACGCGGAGATGAAACAATGAAGGTGAAATTTAATATTTGGCGCTCAGGTAATTCCATCGGCGAATTTCGGGAATATCAAACCGAAATCACGGAAGGGATGGTTGTGCTCGATGCTGTTCACCAGATCCAGGAAGAAAGTGCACCCGACCTTGCCGTTCGCTGGAATTGCAAGGCCGGAAAATGCGGTTCCTGTTCTGCAGAAATCAACGGACGACCCAAGCTCATGTGCATGACGCGCATGGAAGACATGCCGAAGGACAAGCCGATTTCCATTCAGCCCATGCAGGCGTTTCCCATCATCAAAGATTTAGTGACGGATGTGTCCGTGAATTATCGCGCGAAAAAGAAAATCAAAAAATTCAAACCGCGGCAACCCGATGCACCCGATGGCACCTGGCGCATGGCACAAAGCGACATCGACCGCGTACAGGAATTCAGAAAATGCATAGAATGTTTTCTTTGCCAGGATGTGTGCCACGTGTTGCGCGAACATTGGCTGCACGAAAAATTTGCCGGGCCACGGCACATGGTGTACGCGGCAGCATTGGAAATGCACCCCCTCGATGTGGAAGATCGGAGGGATGACTTAAAACACACTGCCGGTATCGGTTACTGCAACATCACCAAGTGCTGCACCACCGTTTGCCCGGAAAACATCACCATCACCGACAATGCCATCATCCCGCTAAAGGAGCGTGTGGCCGATAAATTTTATGATCCTTTGAAAAGTCTATTCCGGTTGTTTTCAAAAAAATCTTAACTCAACAATTATGAGCCAGGTTCAAGCAGAGACAAGGCACGCTTTCAAACTGAAAGCGCTATCCGCCGAAGGGATTGAGGCAGCGATCAGTAAAGCGGAACAATACCGGCTACTCAACCAGCCGAAGCTGGCCGAAAGCATTTGCCTCGACGTGCTGGAAATTGACAAGGCCAACCACAAAGCAAAAGTGATTTTGTTGCTGGCACTCACCGATCAGTTCGGGCAATCATTTTCTGCCGCTGCCAAGCACGCCAATGACCTGGCCAAAAGTCTGCACGATGAATATTCGCGGGTTTATTACACCGGTATCATCCGCGAGCGCATGGGCACGGCCACACTCAACTCTGGAAACCCCGGCTCCAATTTCGATGCGTACGAGTGGTACATTGAAGCGATGGAACTCTTTGAAAAAGCAGAAACGCTGTCGCCACCTTCCAACAACGATGCCATCCTTCGCTGGAACACGTGCGCCCGCACCATTATGCAATACGATCTGAAAGAACGGCCTTTTGAAAATTTCCCTCCGCTGGAGTAAACTCCGGCCTAACTTCGTCTCTCGAAGAGGATGATGTGTAGAAAGAATTAGGTCTGCATCGTTCCCTTTTTCTCTAAATCCATTTTTAGTATTAATAAATCTTTGAATAAAACAACCAGTGCGTGAGGAAGACAAAAGTATTTGGGAAAGAAAATATTTATTGCATTCTCAAACGATCTCATAACCTGGTATCTATATCCGCACGATAAAATTTTTAAAAGCATAACAGGTCATTCAAGTAGTGCAAAAGTGCATGGTGCGAGAAGTATTCGTTATATTCCAAAATGGCTTGTACCTATAATTAGTAAGTACAAACTATAATGGTGCCGTTGAGGTTGATCTAAACCTATTTCCCCAGTTAGCGCGCGTTTGCAACGCGGGCTCATTTCAATATCGGTGGGCACTCGTTACAAACGAGCGCCATCAATGGAGTAGTCGCTCTTCGGGATTCTAGGTCTTTGAAATCAAAATCTTACTTTTGGATACAGAAGAAAAACATCGTTAGCCACCATGATTCAAAAGTGTCGGCATATACTCTTCATTGTTCTCTACTGCCTGGGAGGTTCATTTGCCTATTCGCAAAACTACGAGGTTGATACCACCGGCATCAGAGAAGTTGTAAGTAGTTGGAACAAGGCGCACAATCAAATCAATGAAGATACCTTCAATGAACTGTATGCACCCACTGTCCTCTTTTATGCAAATTATCTGGATAAGAAAGTTTGCCTCGAAAAAAAACTTTCTCTTCTTAGCAAACGCCCATTTGCCCAGCGCATCGTTAGCAACCTTCAACTTGCATTCTACGAAGGTGGCATTGTCTATTGCGGCTTTACAAAAGAGGTTTCAACAGGAAAGGGTAAAAAAAGTTATCCTTCTTATCTGCTATTGAAAAGATTCGGAGACCATTACCTCATCACAGGTGAAAGCGATCTTGTTACGGATCGTAATCTGAAATTTCATCTTTCCCTTGGACCGCAAATTCAAATTTCAGAGTTGTCGGCCTCACCACCGAAAGGGTCAAAGTTCAAATCCGTTTATGGGTTGGCCGTTCTGTTCCTTTTGATATCAGTGGCAGGGGTTGCGATTTATTTTTTCAGGAGGAGGCCTGTGATAAATGCAGACTTGGCAAAGTTCCACAAGAAACCGAAAGTCTCACGATACCCTACAAGGATAATATGGACCCGGAAGAGATATACGCCAACCTGTTGGTGCGCCCTAAAAGAAAACTACCTGAGGAAGCAGGCTCTCGTCAAATCGAATTGGAGAAAGGCCACACGTTTGAGCAATTTGTTGTTACCCGATTTAAACAGAGGGGTGATGTCTTCAAATGGATGGATGCAACCAGTGACAAAGGCTCGCAAGGCTACTACCCTGCGTCAAATCAAAACCCGGATCTCCAATACGAATTTCGCATGGGTGGTCAGTCCTATCCATTTTCCGTTGAGTGTAAATTTCGTTCTATGATTTCGGGGTCAATCAAGATTACAAATGATGGTCAGATCGAACGCTACAGGAAATTCGGGATTGAAAAACAAATGGCCGTTTTCATTGTACTCGGGTTGGGCGGAACTCCAAAGAAGCCGGCAGAACTATTCGTAATTCCAATTGCTGATCTAAAGCAGTGGATGGACAGGGAAATGCTCCAGCCCTATGAAGCACTTCCAACGTTCCACTATAACATTGAAAAACGAAGACTGTACTGAGGCGTCACTCGTGATATAAGTTTTCTTCTCACCAGAGTCACCTCAGGGACTCTGGCGTCGGGTGTGTTTTGACCAGGAAATAAATGAAACTTATTTCTGATATTCAATTTTGGTGATACGCCAAACAAACTGCCCGGTAACGGTTTTCACAATGGCTTCATCGCCCACTTCTTTTTTCAAGAGCGCGTGTGCCATGGGAGAGTCCATCGAGATGTAGTCGGTTGCCCCAATAAGTTCTTCACCACCCACGATGCGGAAGCGTTTTTTCAGGCCTTTGTCATTTTCAATTTCCACCCAGGCCCCAAACATCACCTTGCCCTCCTGGAAGGGTGAATAGTTCACCACTTTCAGGTCATCGATGCATTTGCGTAAATAAAGTATGCGCCGGTCAATCTCCCGGAGACGTTTTTTATTGTAATGATAATCTGCGTTTTCAGAACGATCGCCAAGGCTTGCCGCCCAGGTAACCTTTTGTGTGGTGTCTGGCCGCTCCACCCGCCACAGGTGATCCAACTCCGCTTTTAACTTTTCTAATCCTTCAGGGGTAATCAGCAGTGTTTTCATGTTACTTTAATCGGGCTCATTTCCACAGGGCTTTAGCTTTCGCGTGCAAGGGAAATAAAAATCGTAAAGTTATCCAAGAAACCTGGAAATTCTTTCTCACCAGAGTCTTAACCTCAGTCCGGTCAATGAATCGATGGTGCAGAGAGTCTGCACCTACGCACCTCTGCTTGATACCCGCCTTCGCAAGACTCCAGCGGGCAAGCCGGTACACCCACTTTCGTCCACATACTGGCCGGTATGACAGTGTGTGCGGTCCTCGAGGGTGAAAGCCTCACTCGCTGCGCAACACTTCTGTTGGCTTCGCTAACACCGCTTTCCACACCTGGCCGCCCACCGTCGCCAGGGCAATGAAAGTCATGGACACAATCGCTATCACAAAAGAGAAGATGCTGATATGGGTATGATAAGCAAAATTCTGAAGCCATTGATCCATGAAGTAATAGGCCACCGGCGTGGCAATGGCAAATGAGATCAGGATGAGTATCAGAAATTTTCTGCCCAGGATGGTCACCAATTGTCTATGTTCGGCTCCCAATATTTTACGGATGCCGATTTCCCGCAGCCTCACGTTTACGGTATGCATGGTAAGACCATACAAACCAAGGCAAGCGATAACAATAGCCACCATGGAGAACATGTAAATCAAGGTACCCAACTGCCGGTCGGCTTTATACACTTTCCCAAAGTCTTCGTCAAAGAAAGAAACGGAATAGGGCATTTTGGTGGTGGCCAGCTTGCGATAATTTTCTTCGATGTAGGCCAGGGTAGCCGCGATATTTTCCGGTGCAATTTTTATCGCCAGAACACCTGACCATTTTTTAGCCAGTCCAATGCGCATGGGGCGATCGCCTGCCGGTAATCTGCAATATGAATGTCTTTGATTACACCAATAATGGTAACGGTGTCTCCTTTCCCACCGGGTTTTTCTCCTGTGAATTTCATACCCACCGGGTTTTTCCATCCATAGGTTTTAACGGCCGTCTCATTGATGACAAAGGCATTGCTGTCGGCAGGGTTCCCAGGCGTAAAGAAGCGCCCTTCCACCAGCTTGATACCAAAGACATCGAGATAGCTCGCGTCTGCATTGATGGTGTAGAAAGCAACATCGGTTGAACGAGTCCCGCCCAGCCACTTCCTGGATTGTTGTGTGTTCACTGAATTGGGAAAATACGAAGTGAGTGAAACGTTGCGTATGGCGGAATTTTTTTTAAGTTCGTTGATGAGCACCTCTCGTTTATTGCGCGCACCCTCGTCCCGCAGGTTTACCCGCACGATTTGTTCGCGGTCATAGCCGGGGTCATGTTCCTCCAGAAAACTTAACTGGCGAGTCACCACCATCACGGCAATGATCAGTGCTCCTGAAATGGTGAATTGAAAGATCGTGAGCACATCACGAAGAAGATTGCCCTGGTCGCCGGTAGCGAAGTTGCCCTTTAAAACATGTGCGGGCTTGAATGCCGAAAGCGCAAAGGAGGGATAAAGGCCTGCCAGCAAACCCAACACCATGGGAATGATCAAGAGGACCAGCAGAAGCAAAGGATCGTGCAGGATGTCGAACGGAATTTCTTTTCCAATGAAATCGCGAAAGGAAGGAAACAGCGACCACGCGGCAGCCAGTGCAAAGAGCATGGAAACGAAACTGAGGGTGAGCGCATCGCCCAGGAACTGAAGAACCAGGTTCGAGGGAAGCGCACCTACTACTTTTCTCACACCGACTTCCTTGGCGCGCTTTACCGAACGGGCCGTGGTGAGGTTCACGTAATTGATACCGGCCACCAGCAAAATGAAGATGGCGAGAAGACTCAATAAATACAGCCGGCTGATATCATTCCGGGGCGTATTGGAGAAGTTGATGTCCGAATCCAAATAAAAATCAGGCAGACCCTCAAGGGAGTACGTGGATTTCCCATCCGAGCTCGGGTCGTCTTTGTCTTTCTTGTAATAGAAATCGTCAATTTGTTTGGCCACCGCAGCGGCGCCGGACGCGGAGGAAGTCAACAGCAAATAATTGTAGTTGTGATTGCCCCAGTTTTGCAGGTCAGTAGGCTGTACGGTCTTTACAAAATCTTCAAAACGCAATACGATTTTAAAATCATAGGATGAGTTGGTGGGGAAATCGCGAAAGACGAGGTCGATGGTGTAGCGGCCAAAGCTTTTGAAACCGGTGAGGTTGAGCACTTCGCCTGTCACATCAGTGCGGCCGAAATATTTCAGGGCTGTTTTCTCCGAGATTGCTACGGTGTACGGGTGGGCAAATGTACTGTTCACATTGCCTGCCAGCGGTTCAAAAGTTAGAATTCTGAAAAGGTCACCGTCCGCGGCGTTGTAGAAGTCTTCCGTAAAAAGCTTTGTCGCGTCGCTGGTCTCCACAGTGAGACTGCCACCCCAACTCGCCACACGCGATACCGCCGCCACACCCGTTACTTGTTGCCTGATCACATCGGCCAGGGGTGCAGGCAGCACGGCTTGTTTGGGATTGCTCAGGTAGTTATCGCCGGGCGGGTTTTCTTTGATGATGCGGTACACGCGGTCGGCCTTCTTGTGAAAAGAATCGTAGCTGAACTCATGCCGCACGTAAATAAAAATGAGCAGTGACACGGTCATCCCCAGCGTCAGACCAAATAAATTGATGAGCGAGTTGGTTTTGTCGCGGAAGAAGCGCCTGAAAGAAATGAGGATCCAGTTTTTAATCATGGCTTATAACTTGAGGAAGTTTAAAATTAAATCGTTTCAGTGAAGCGTTGAATACACCATCTAGGAGGATTTCTTGCCTAAAGACGAGGGCACGTCAAGAGGGTTGGCTTGCGGCGCTAAAATATTTTTATTTTTCCCGAGGTTGGAAAGTCATACTAAATGGTACAAGAATCACAACCCCTACCGCACAACCTGTCAGGGACAGTGTTAGTGCTGGAGTACGCAGCTTCGAAGAAGAGTGCTAATAAATTAAAACGTCATCGCGAGCCTGCTTTTGCCGAAGCTTCACTACGCGAAACGCTTCGTGTGGCGCAGCGGCTACGTGCAGGTACCAGCAAAAAGCGAGCGCCGGACGAGGTGATCTGAACGAAGAAAGTTTACTGCAAGAATTGCTTCGCTCCAAAACACAACCCCGCGCCCTGTGATTTCATATCGAAGCATCATTTAATGAGACTGCGAGTGTTACAAATCCTTAACCAAATTAACTAATGCGCAGGCCCGACAAAAAAGCGGGCGAGGGTTGGAAGTGGGTGAGGAGCATTTTTTTGTCTTGACTTTTTGGGTAGGCAAACGGGAGTTCCGGTCTGCCTGCCGAAATTTATGTAGGCAGGCATCCCCAAGGGCGAAGGAGAATTTGGTTTTATACCAATCCTTGGTACCTTTATCTCAAATTATTGATCATGGCACGCAACACTTCAATTCTGTTGGGAGAATATTTTGAAGATTTCATTTCATCTGAAGTTTCATCAGGAAAGTACAATTCTGCAAGCGAGGTAGTACGGACAGCTCTTAGACTTTTAGAAGTCGAAGAATCAAAAAAGAAAAGCCTCTCAAAAGCCCTCCAACAAGGTGAAAGGAGCGGGTTTGCGAAAAACTTTGATGCGAAGGCCAACCTTAAAAAACTTCGCGCTATGCGCCAGTGAAAGCCTTACCTTATGTAATCAGTAAAAAAGCCATTTCAGACCTTGAAGAAATTTGGCTTTACACTGTAGACAAATGGTCTATTGAACAGGCCGACAGATATTACAACCTACTGTTTGACGAAATAGATTTCATTTGCAAAAATCCCAGCACGGGCAGGCCAATGGACGACATTCGAAAAAACTATCGTGCAGCCAAAGTAAAATCTCACCTTATTTTTTACAAAGTTGAAAATGACACAGTCCAGATCGTGAGAATATTGCATGAGCGCATGGATATAAAAAGCAGGTTAGACGATTAGGCAACTCCGCCCAGCGGTGGATACCGTTCGCAAAATCCGCAGCAAAAAATTTCTAAACACATTGATATGACCCCAGATTGCTGACCATCGATCGCTAAACAACAATCACTAATTCCTGGTTACCGCGGCTAGTTTCTGATCCGCGGCATAAATCCAGATGGCGTACACGCCAATGGCTGTGCCGATAGGAAAGGAGAAGAGTTTCAGGCAGCCGATAATCAAAGCAAAAAGCGGAGCCCACTGTTGCCGGGTCAGCAATCCAATCCCTGCAATCAGCGTAGGAATGGAGATGAAGATAATAATGAGATAAGGGAGAAACTGAACCAGCGATAAAATCATCTCAACGACTTTGCGATCACCCGGATCGGCTTCGTCGAAGGCAAAAGAAAAGACGATGGACAAAATGGCTTTCAGCAAAATCATTCCCGTGATGGTAAGCACCGCAGAGACAACGTACAAAATGCCAAGCACTTTTTTATGACCGTCGAGTTGGAGGGAGTTCATAACAGGGTATTTTCAGAAAGTTACAAAAATTGGTTATACCCCGCTCTACTCTGTCATCGCGAGCAACGGCAGGTATCACAGTGTGGGGTTGAGTGACGTGTTTTTTTCGAAGCAGAAACTTAAAAAATTACTGTCATGCCGGACAGGACATGCGACAGTAAGAGGGAGTCCCCAAGGGTGAAGCAGAAACGTCGGTGAATAAATTCCACCTAACATCTCCCAAAGGGATGTTGTAGGAGTAACAAAAATTGTCGGACCTTCGTCTACTACTAAAAATATCGAATGAATCTGAACCAGCACCCTCAGAAATTTTCTCCCACGAAGTATGCGAGGATAGGAGGCGCCATTTACCTGATGATTATTGCAACCGGTATTTTTGGAGAACTGGTTGTACGCAACAAATTGGTTGTGCCAGGGGATGCGGCATCAACGGCCTCCAACCTCCTGGCTTCGCCCTTACTGTGGCGTCTGGGAATCAGTGGCGATCTCGTGATGCATCTTTGCGATATCCCGTTAATGGTAATCTTTTATCTGTTGCTGAAACCGGTCAACAAAAACCTGGCGTTGCTGAACCTTCTTTTCAACATTGTTCAAACCGCTGTGTTGACCATCAACCTGCTGAATTTTCTGATGCCTTTATTTTTATTGGGAAATTCAACGTACCTGGCGGGTGCCGATATGCACTCCCTTCAATCGATGGCCTATGCTTTCATCAAACTGAATAGCTATGGTTTTGGGATTGGCCTTGTTTTCTTTGGCTTCGTTTGCCTGATTGAAGGTTATTTGATTTTTACTTCGGGACTTCTCCCGAAGGCAATAGGCTTGCTCATGCAACTGGCAGGGGTATGTTACCTCATCAATAGTTTTACCCTGATTCTTCAACCCGATTTAGCCAGAGCCTTGTTTCCGTTTATTCTGATGCCCTGCTTTTTGGCAGAATCGTCCTTCGCACTGTGGCTATTGATCAAAGGGGTAAACGTGTCCGTTTGGAATCAATGGAGCGAGGCATCAACGCGCTGAGTGGTTGCTAAAATTATTTTTTTGTTTCGGTCAAAAATAATTTCATCTATACTTCTGGTTCTTTTTTGCCTTGATACTGTAATGCCAACTTATTATTATATTTCAACAGCATTTACTCGCCTGATTTGATAGTTTTAGTAAAATGATGATGAGAAAAACAGTTCGCATTGCCGGTTTAGTAATCGTAATGACCACAGGTCTTTTTTTCTGTCATAGAAGAGCTGACGTCAAGGAAGCGGCAATCGCCACACCGGTGGTGAATGATTATCCCTACATGAAACTTGTCATGCCCGATGGATCCACCCGCGCCGCGCGGGAGCTACCCCCAAAAAGCATCTTGATTGTCTTTTTTCCTGACTGCGATCACTGCCAACGCGAGGCCGCTGAAATAAGCAGCCATGCAAAAGCTTTTGAAAAATATCAGGTATGGTTTATCTCCACAGCAACTTTTGCCGACATTGATCGGTTTTCTAAAAATTATAACCTGACCGGTCACTCCAACATTCATTTTGTGCGGACCATGATGCCGGACATTGTCAATAGTTTTGGGAGCATCCCAACACCTTCGGTTTTCATCTACTCGGAGGAAAAAAGATTTGTGAAGGCATTCAAAGGCGAAACGAAAATCGATGAGATTATTAAGTTTCTGTAAAGGCTCTCTTTTAACGATGATTTTCAAATTCGTTAATTAGATTTTGAAGTTAGGCAAACGGAACTTTTATGAGATCAATTGTTTTGTTGTTCTCTATGTTTTTAACAACAATTGCATTTTGTCAAAAACAAAACAGTTATCCGTTAGTTCACGTTGAGCAGTTAAGCAAAGCTCCGGCCGATACCATACGTTTGAAAGCCTATGTGCTGGACGTTTACACCTGCCCGCCTTGTCCGCCCGGGATGATCTGCAAACCGTGTACAGGAAATCACGTCACAATCGCAGAAGAAAAACCAAAAGACATGATGAAGATCTCGTCGGACAAAAGGATCAGGATTTTTACGGAGAATCCGAAAGGCCTGACGCCTGGAAAGCGTTATGTTTTTACCCTCCGGTTTAAAAACAAAAAGGCAAGCCCGGTAGACAACCTTGAGTTGATCTCATTTCGATAGTGATGAGGAGAGCTGCCGCCAATTACAACCATCAACGAAGACTATTCATTCAGCATTACGCCCTCGTCTTGCAACACTCGCAGGTAAGCTGAAAGTTGGCCTCGATGGTGAATTTCATGATCCAGGTTGCCCCGAACGATAACCCACCATCGGGTTACCAGACCTCCAAATCGGTCGTCCGGAATTTTTTCATTTAGTTTCTCTGAAGTGAGCTTTGTCAAATAATTGATTTTTTTGGTAAGACTCGTTCTTAGCTCTTCGATTAATTGAATGTATTCTTCACGGTTCGAAATATGAATTTTGCCTTTTGCCGCCGTAAATGAATTTAATGTTGGATCTGAAAGTTTCTGAATCAGCCAGTCATCGGCTTCGATTATATGCTTTGCAATTTCTGCGATCGTTAATGCATTGTCTGAAATGGCCCAATCTTCAAAACCGATCGGAATGCGCTCAAGTCGTTTGACAGTGGATTGCCTGACTGCCTCTGCAAACTCAATAATTTTTACTAACTCTGAATCCATATTTTTCGAATAGTAAGGTCAATCAGGTACTAAAAAAACCTCAAATTTATCCTCCATGGTGACCGGAGTTGAATCGGTATATATTTTTCCATTGCCATAGTAAAAGTAAAAACGCAATAACGGTGTGAATTGTAATCAGCAAAGGTGTTCCCATAATCCATGGAGCTGCTAAAAATCCTTTATCAAGTAGCGTGTTTAGACCCATAAGTGTGTAAAGTAATAGAAACGCTAATGGCAATGTGAGAAACCCAACAACATAAAGCCATGATTTTTTATTTGTTAGAACCTGAAATGCCTTGATAATAGGAGGTAAAGCAACGATCAGGACAAGCGCCGATCCAAGTAAAATCATTTGCGTTCGACTAAAGCTATTGCCAAGAAAGTTTCTCACAACCACCATTTCATCTCCTCCACCCATCATCATGGTTGTTATTCTTCCGAACGGGATGTTGGTGAAAATAAAGGCGAAGCCGACCGCCTTCTTTTTTGCATCGGGCGATGTAAGCCAGAACATCCCAAGCCACATCACGGTAAAAGAAAACACCGGCCCCGCCAGTGTGGCGAGCCATCCCATGGATTTATTTGCACAGGCCTTGCACAACGACCAAACGTTAAAGTCGCGAGGACCCCAGCACTCGCAGATGATCCTGCCCACAGAGATATGAACCAGTTCATGCATTTCCATCATTACAATGAGCAGAAGGAGAAATGTAAAAATATACGAAAGGCTCAATTTTATCCTCATAGAAAAATCTAATGACAAGGTAAAGAAAAAGAAAGTTGATGGTGGAGTGGAGCAGTTGACATCGTTGACGCACGCCAACATCATCTAGACGATGATGCTGAGCATTGCATTAAAGACAACTATCTCTTTTTTGCAAAATACCGGTTTGCCAAAAGAGAAATACTCAGGCCGATGACTACCATGTGAATGCCAATCATGATTAACGTTGGCGCTAACCGATACGTAATGGGAGGGATATTGGAAAGAGGGAGTACCATCAAATTCATCATGAGCCAGACAAAAATCCCATACCCTAATCCAGCTACAATTTTGTGGTTTGTCAGCAGTTTCATTTTGGTGCTCGCCCAATAAAAAAGAAAAGTCCATCCCATGGCGATGGTGAGATGAAACAACAGGCCATACACCACCATTAATGTGCTTCCGGAAAATGCACTGCTGCCAAATGCACCACTGGCAACGTAGCGAAACACAGCCGAGGGCATTACACCACGCGCTAAATAAGCATTGACACAGGCCGCCATACCATCCAGGATACCGACAATCAAACCCGATCGCAAAACGGACTTATAAAAAGAAAGCTGGTTCATGGGATAAGTGAACCAAGTTACGAATTCTTAAGACTTGCACCAGTTAGTGATTGATACAGCATGAAAATTTGCAGATAACACAAGAGAAGTGTTTCCGTTGTCTTTTGAGTTTATCCTCCATCAGGCCTTAAATTATTACCTCATCAAAAAACACAACCAGGAGCGGCAATATAATTAGTACACTGACAACCAGCGCCACGACAATTGTCTTGTTTTCTTCCCAAAATCCTTTCTTCTCCTCTTTCTCCATAACAATAATTATTGGTTTGCCCTTGTTGACTAATTTTTTCCGCAATGGTTTAATAAAAACGAATTTGAAAAGGCTTAGTTAGCTTTTTTTAGTTATCAAGGGTCTATTCTTGATTTACCCGGTTAGCTTAAAAGAGGCAAAACATTTTAAAGAACAGTTGATCAATCGATTTTGAAATTTGCAAAGGTGAGAGTCCGCAAAGAGCAAACAACTCAGGGTTTTTGCTCCCGGTCACAGAGGGCTTTTGATTTACAAATTCAAGCTAAACAAAAAGGGCTGGAATAATCTCCAGCCCGGTAACAATTTTCTAATATTGCCTTAGTCCTTTTTCTTTTTTTTCTCTTTCTTTTCAGGCTTTTCTTTCTTTTCCTTCTTTTCTTTCTTTTCTTTCTTCTCAGGTTTTTCAGTCTGAGCATAAGTGCCAGCAGCAGTTCCGGCAATCAGGAACGCGAGCAATAAGATAACGCGACTCATCTTCATAATTTTAATTGGTTTTAGTTGTGAATAAATTATTTAAACGCAATAACAAAAAAAAAGTATGTAAAAAACAAAATTTTTCACGACAGGAAATCATCTTATTAACATGCCAAATGTTAAAGGCCATTTATTTTGACCGGAGTACTAGACTAAATTATTCGTTGAAGGTTTAAAATTAAAAACCAAAAGAGGTATTTCTAACGCTCAAAATCCGGTTACAAAACAGATTCCCAAAATCAAATGGCTTGAATTCGGTTTAAAATTCTCTAGTTGGATGAAATTTTATGAAGGCGACTACAGTTTGGCGTTATAAATTTCTCACTTTCGCAAAAATAGATTCTCATGCTGCTCGCAATCGATGTTGGCAACAGTGACATTACCATTGGCTTATGGAATGGCAAATCGTGGGTGAGCCATTGGCGCATTCCTTCACGCACCGAACTCCCCGAAGTTTTTTATGGCGTAAAGCTGCGCGATCTTTTTTTAGAAGACTCCCAGCCGGTGAGCAGCGTAAAAACAATCGTGGTCAGCAGCGTAGTACCCGGCCTCACCGAAAAAATTCAGAACGTAGTCAAATCATTGTTTGATAAGGAACCGATCACCCTGGGGCCTGCGGTTTACGCTAAACTTCCGCTCAGCATTTTGAGCCCTCATGAAATTGGCTCAGACCTGGTGGCCAATGCCGTGGCTGCTTATTTTAAATTGAAGCTAACCTGCATCGTTGTTGATTTTGGAACAGCGCTCACGTTCACGACCGTTTCCGGTGACGGCAAAATATTAGGCGTTTCGATTGTGCCGGGTTTGCGCACGGCATTAAAGTCGCTTTCGCAAAACACCGCTAAACTCTTTGATGTGCCGCTCGAGATGCCCCAATCTGCGCTCGGCACCAATACGGTGACGGCTATTCAAACGGGCATTGTGATTGGTTACGAAGGCTTAGTGAAAAACATGGTTGGCGCTATACGTAAAGAACTCGGCACCGATTGCCCTGCCATTGCCACGGGTGGACTTTCCTTTGTGATCACTTCACTGAAATCATTTTTTTATTTGGTCGATCCGATGCTAACGCTGAACGGCCTGCGGCTTATTGGCGAACTCATTGAAAAGAAGGATGTTTAAACTAAGGAATTGAATACATAAATCGGGTTTTAAGAACTTTGCGTGTGAAACTGCAAGTGTGCGCAATTTTAATCTTGTGGATTTATACTGAATCAACGTCAGGTCGGAAGACCTGACCGCAATAAAAATAAAAGGCCATCAAAGACACTTATAAGGCGACAGTTATTGTTGTGAACGGCTGAAAAAATAAAAAAGGCTGGCATGAGTGTTCGCGCTCCCCGTCCAGCCTTTTTACCATCCAAACTTCTAACTATGTTCCGCAATAAAAATAAGAGATGGTGTCAATGTAAGTGTTACATATTTTACCCTTATGAATTACATATTTTTTGGATTAATCATAGTTGGGTTACAAAGATTGGTTCACGATCCGAGTGCTGAGTCTTGCCTCCACAACCAATTCCCGGAATGTTATTATTAGCCAATTTTTAGGGAGAATCACCTAAATCTTTTCAATTTCAAATCATCAAATTAATCAATCGATTACCCAGCCCAACCTTCCCTATCCAAACTTCTGTATTGAATCGCTTCGGCGAGGTGTTCAATCTTAATTTCTTCGGAGGCAGCGAGGTCGGCAATGGTGCGCGAGACTTTTAAGATGCGGTCGTAGGCGCGGGCGGACAATCCTAATCGCTCCATCGCGGTTTTTAATAATGTTCGTCCCGCATCGTTGATCGCGCAAATCTCTTTCACCGTGTTGCTCGGCATCATGGCGTTGCAATAAATTTCTTTTTGTTTTTTAAAACGATCCGATTGAATCTCACGCGCCCGCACAACGCGCCCGCGGATCTCCGTACTCGTCTCTGATTTTCGCGTAGCCGTCATCTCATCAAAACTGACCGGCACTACTTCTACATGCAAGTCGATGCGGTCGAGCAAAGGCCCGCTCACTTTGCTCAAATACCGCTGCACCACACCCGGCGCGCACACGCATTCTTTTTCCGGATGGTTGTAGTAGCCGCACGGACACGGGTTCATGCTTGCCACGAGCATAAAGTTGGCGGGATAGTCGATGGACATTTTTGCACGCGCGATTGTCACCCGTCTTTCTTCCATCGGCTGGCGCATCACTTCGAGCACCGTGCGTTTGAATTCGGGTAACTCATCCAAAAATAAAACCCCATTGTGCGAGAGCGAAATTTCTCCCGGCTGCGGATTTCCACCTCCGCCTACGAGTGCAACATCCGAAATTGTATGGTGTGGACTTCTAAACGGTCTGGTGGTAATGAGGGTTCCGTCGGCTCCTACTTTTCCGGCTACAGAATGGATCTTGGTGGTCTCCAACGCTTCATTCAGTGTGAGCGGTGGTAAAATGGTCGGTAATCGTTTCGCCAACATCGTCTTGCCCGCTCCTGGTGGACCGATCAAAATAGCGTTGTGTCCTCCGGCTGCCGCAATCTCCAGCGCACGTTTAATATTTTCCTGTCCTTGCACATCTTTGAAATCGGACTCGTAGCTATTCATTTTGCTTTGAAAAACTTCACGCGTGTCGATCACGAGCGGTTCAATTTTCTTCTTGCCTTCCACAAAAGCAATCGCCTCCGCCAAATTTTCCACACCAATGATTTCCAGGTTATTGACGATGGCTGCCTCCTTCGCATTCGACTTCGGCAAAATAAAACCTTTGAACTCTTCTTTCCGCGATTGAATGGCAATGGGCAACACGCCTTTGATCGGACGAAGTTCACCATCCAATGACAGCTCGCCCATGATCACATATTTTTCCAACATCTCCGTGGCAACCTGACCGGAGGCCGAAAGGATACACAACGCGATCGGCAAATCATAAGACGATCCCTCTTTGCGGATGTCCGCAGGGGCGAGGTTCACCACCACTTTGTTTCGCGGCATGAAGTAACCCAAACTTTTCAGGGACGATTCCACGCGGTGTGCGCTTTCCTTCACCGCCGTGTCGGGCAGGCCACTCATCCAGAATTTCTGGCCCTGCGTCACGTTCACTTCCACGGTGATCGTTCGGGCATCCACACCGTGTACGGCGCTGCCAAAAGTTTTTGTGACCATGATCGATAATTAGCCTAAGCAAATTACTAAGGGAACCCCAAACAACTCAATGAATTCCGGCTAAAATGTCAAGAATATTCTCAGCTAAACCATAAAAGACCGATCATCACTTGTTAAGGCCATTTCAGGTTTTTATTTTGAAGCATTTCATTGCCTAATCATTAAACTGTTCCCCGATTAGTCAATCTATAAGATAAACATAAATATTATGAAGGGATCCGCTACCGCGTTTATCGTTTTACTTCTCTCGACGTTAATTTTGTTTGGACAAAACGAAGGGGTTATCACCTACGAAATTACTGTCAACAATCACCGCAACCTATCGCCCGAACGCGAAGGAATGAAGGCCATCGTGCCGCAGTACCGCACGTTTAAACAACAGCTCTTCTTCAACGCCAACGAGTCGCTCTACAAACCGTTGATCGAAGAAGAGGAAGAGGAGTCGGGCGGACAGAACCGCAGGTTCCGCATGGCTGGAGCGGTCAATTACACTAACCCGTCTTCGAGTCTTTTTTTATCGCAAACTGACGTATTTGGGAAAAAATATTTGATCTCCGACAAGCTAAAAACGGCGCCCTGGAAGTTTGGAACAGAAACCAAAACCATTCAAGGCTATGAATGCGCACAAGCATTCTACACCACCACCGACGAACGCAAGCAAACCATAACGGCTTGGTACACCACCAAACTTTCACCCCTGTTAGGCCCTGAACGTTACAACACCCTGCCGGGTGCGGTGCTGGCCGTCGATGTGAATAATGCCGAACGTGTGATCATTGCGAAGAAAATTGAACTTCGGGCGCTCACCAGGAATGAACTAAAAGTTCCTTCCGAAGGAAAAAAAGTGACTCCCGACGAATTCAAAAAAATCATGCAGGAGCAGCGAAGCCAACGGGCTGGGAGGTTTAGAAATTAATGCTCTGAGTGAAAAAATTCGCAGTTGGTGTTTTGATTTTAGTTGCCCACTCGGCCTGGGCACAGCGTGCTATCATCAAAGGCCAGCTAACGGATTCGTTGACGGTTCTCCCTTCCGCTACTATTTTGCTGTTGCAACAAAAGGACTCCTCGTTGGTGCAATTTGGGGTGAGTAACGCCCAAGGTTTTTTTGAGATAAAAAATGTTGCACGCGGTGATTATTTGTTTAAAGTTACGTTCGTTGGTTACGCATCCTATATCAAAAAAATTTCTGTTCAACCCGAGAAAACGTCAGAAATTAACTTAGGTCAAGTCCGCCTTCGTCCGAAAACCAAGCAACTTAATGAGGTCGTGGTCAAAGGAGAAAAAGACCCCGTCACGATAAAGCGAGACACCATCGAATTTAATGCTTCGTCATTCAAGACAAAAGTGCATGCTACCGTAGAAGACTTGCTAAAAAAAATGCCCAGTATCGAAGTGGGCAACGATGGAACGATCACCGCACAAGGTGAACAAGTGCAACGGGTAATGGTAGACGGGAAAGAATTTTTCGGCCAGGACCCGACCATGGCCACCCGCAACTTGCCTGCAGACGCGGTAGATAAAGTGCAAGTCTATGATAAGAAATCGGATCAAACTATTTTTTCAGGGATTGATGACGGCCAGCGTGAAAAAACAATTAACCTCGCCTTAAAAGAAGAAAAACGGCATGCAGCGTTTGGTAACGATATGGCGGGAGCGGGAACCAATGATCGCTTCCAGGCCAAAGCAAGCCTGAATCGATTTGACCATGGTGATCAACTTTCATTTTTGGGAATGGGCAACAACGTCAACCAACAGGGTTTTTCATCGGGTGACTATGCCAATTTCAGCGGCACATCAACCGGAGGAGGAGGAGGTTCCAACAACACGGGCGCTACCGTGAACACCGGCTTGCAAAGTGGTATTGTGACCAACTATGCCGGAGGTTTAAACACCAATCGAACGATCAACAACAATAAAACGAAAATCAACGCCAGCTACTTTTACAACTACCTCGATCAAAATCTAAACACTACCATTCATCGCATCAACTATTTGCCGAACGATTCTACCCACAACAATACCTACAATTTTGATCAGTCCACGGTCCAAAACTCACTGACCAATAACCATCGTGCAAATATCACTATCGATCATAGAATCGACTCCGCCAATTCGATAAAATTCAACGCCAACCTCGCCTATACATTATCCAGCCAGCCCTTGATCAGCACAGGCAAGACTATGAATGTCGGCAATACCGGCTTGCAGAACGAAAACACACGCAGCACGACATCGAATAGCAACAATGCCACGTTGACTTCTTACTTACTGCTGAGACATCGCTTTCGCAAAAAGGGAAGAACCATTTCTGCTAATTTAAGTTACGCTTATACGGATAATGAAACGAAAGGGACACTCCAGTCAACCACCCTTGAGTTTGAGGGCAACCAAACAACAACGATTCCCACCAACCAACGAAACTCACAACTTTTAAACAGTCCCACGTATGGCGCAACCGTCTCTTTTACAGAACCGTTGAGTAATCGTAAATACCTGGAAGTGAATTATAATTTCAGTGAAGACATTAACCACATCGACAAAGAAGTTTTAAATATCGACAGTCTTGGCCACGGTACGCTCAATACGCAGTTGACCAACCGGTATAACAGTAACTATTTGTACAACAGGCCCGGGTTTAATTTTCGGATCAACCGCGAAAAGTTCAATTTTTCAATTGGAGCGGGCTTGCAGGAAACCCACTTGAATGGATTTTTGATTTTGCAAAACTTTGCGATTGACCGACAATTTCAGATGGTGCAGCCTGCCCTCCACTTCAATTATGATTTCACCAGCTTTACGCGATTGCGTTTTGATTACACCAGCAATATGCAGGAGCCTACGGTTTCGCAGTTACAGCCAATTATCAACAACAGTGATCCGCTCAACCTGACCGTGGGCAACCCGCAACTCAGTCCGGCTTACGTCCATCAATTCCGGTCGAACTTCACTTTTTTTGATCCTTCGAGTTTCATGAATGTCTTTGCTTTGATTTCAGGCAATTACACCGCCAACACCATTTCGAGTTCGCAATCCGTCGATAATAACTTAGTGCGGACAACAAAACCCGTCAATGTAAAAAACAGCATGACATTGACCAGTAATTTTAGCATCGGTATTCCTGTAAAAGCATGGAACAGTCGTTTTAACATCGGGCCTAATTTTACAGGCTCCAGCAGCGCCAGCTTGCTGAACGATATTGATAACACCATCGTCCAGCAAACCTTTGGTGGAACAGCTCGCTACAATTACACACTGGGTGAAGTTTTGATTTTCGACATGAGCGCGAACTTAAGCCATCAACAAACCAACTACAGTTTCAGTCCTCAACAGAATCAGGTATATTTCAATAAGACTTACACGGCAGAAGTGAATGTAAATTTCTTAAAGAGCTATGCGTTTAATACAGAGATGGATTATTTTATTTACAACAGCACCACGACCAACTTTCATCAAACCATTCCGCTTTGGAGCATGTCTCTTTCCAAATTCGTTCTCAGCAACAAGGCCGGTGAAATTAAAATCGCAGGAATTAATTTGTTGAACTATGGTTTAAGCATTACACAAACGGCCACCTCCAATTATCTTCAACAGCAAACCAATAACAATCTCGGCCGATACATTATGGTGAGCTTCATCTATGCGCTCAACAAACAACTCAACCCGATGAATGGAGGTGGAAACCGAAGAGGGAATGGTGGCCAGCGCATGAACCGCATGCGATAAAAGCTTTCGGTATCTTTGTTCCATGAGCAAAGATCTATTCTCCAATCACGCACAAGATTACGCTGCCTTCCGTCCTACTTATCCGAAAGAACTCTATGATTTCATTTTCAGTCACGTAAAGCATTTTGAACAGGTCTGGGATGTAGGTACAGGCAATGGACAAGTTGCCCGTGATTTATCCAAACAGTTCGTCAAGGTTTTCGCTACTGACATTAGTGCCAATCAAATCGAAAATGCCTTTAATGCTGAAAATATTTTTTATTTCCAGGCCGGGGAAACAACTTCATTTGCGGAAACCTCTTTTGATTTGATCTGTGTGGCACAAGCGATTCATTGGTTTGACCGGGAAAAATTCTATGCTGAGGTGAATCGGGTCGCCAAACCGGGAGCGATGATTGCCGTGTGGGGCTACAGTTTGTTGAGCATTGATCCGGAGATTGATTTGACGATCAATGATTTTTATGTAAATGTCGTTGGTCCGTATTGGGATAAAGAGCGTAGGCTGATTGATGAACACTACAAAACCATCACTTTTCCGTTTCAGGAAATCGAAACACCTTCGTTTTCATTTTCATTCCAATGGACGCTGCCGGAATTGCAAGGATATTTGAACACCTGGTCGTCCGTTCAAAAATTGATCAAAGAGAAAAATTTTAATCCGGTTGAAAAACTGATTGATCAAATTCAACCGCTATGGAAATTTGATAAAATGGAAATCAAGTTTCCTTTGTTTTTGAGAATGGGTAGGGTAAAGTAACCAGCTTCTAATTTTTCTTGAGCAAAGCCATAAAGAAGCCATCAAAACCTTCGGACGGCAAAATTGATTTTTGTTGGATCAATTGAAATTGATTTTTCTGTGCTGTCAAAAAAACCTCAATTTGCATTTCATTTTCAGACGGCAATATGCTACAGGTGGAGTACACCATCAGGCCGCCCGGTTTCAGCATCACACTATAATCATTTAAAATTTTTTGCTGGGTAATTTTCACTTTCTCAATGAAATCCAAAGACAGCTTCCACTTTGCATCAGGGTTTCTTTTTAGCACACCCAAACCTGAACAAGGAACATCGAGCAGCAATCGATCGGCTGAGCTTTCCTGCCGTTTAATTGTTTTCGATGATTCAATTGCTCTCGTTTCAATATTCGAAGCGCCAGCGCGGCGCGCCCGTTTCTTCAGTTCATCCAATTTCCATTCTTCGGTATCCATGGCAATGATGCGACCTTTATTTCCCATCAAGGCGGCAAGGTGCAGCGTCTTGCCACCGCCACCGGCGCAAGCATCGACCACACGCATGCCCGGTTCTACCCGTAAAAAAGGAGCGATCGTCTGTGAACCGGCATCCTGTACTTCAAACAATCCGTCTTTAAACTGCTGGCGAGTGAAAATATTCTGGCGAAGTTTCAGCAGTAAGGCATCAGGAAAATCATACGGGGCTTCTGTAAAAATATTTTCTTCATCGGCCAACTGGCTTTGCAAGTCAATCCGCGAAATTTTTAAGGTGTTCACACGCAGCACCACTTGCGCTTCTTCATTCAGCGCATGAAGCTCTGCTTCCCATCGGGAACCCAATTCTTTTGTACCCAATTCATCCAACCAATCAGGAATAGACTCCCGAACTCTCCGGTCGTTCTGAATTTTGTCATAAGCCTGGAAAAAATCCTTCTCATTCAATTTCATTTCCGGCCAGTCGGGCAAACGGATTTTATTCCACAAGCACCAGGCTGCAAGGAATTTCCAGAAATCATTTTCTAAAGCATCTGTTAAATAGCCAAACAACCGATACCATCGTACAATGTCATAGGTAGTCTCCGCAATAAAACGTCTGTCACGAGCACCCCACTTAGGGTTTTGCTTCAGCACCTTTTCGATTGCTTTATCGGCATACTTCTTTTCGATAAAGATCGATTCGAGTAAATTCACTACCGATTCGCACAAATTGCGATAGAGTTTCATGAATTAATTAATTTAAGTTTATGAACGCATGAACGGCCCTCGCCCGGCAAACTTTATTCACGACCATTTTACCCTTTGTATATTTTTGTTGAAATTTAGACAGGAATTATTTGATTCTTACCATTGACGACCGCAGCTATGAAAAATAAAACAGTATTATTGATTATTGTCCTTTCCGTTCCACTTGTTTCCTTCTCTCAATTCGATGCACTCAAGAAGAAACTTCTTGATAAAGGGAAAAAAACACTGGAAGGAAATATCGATAAAGCCCGCGACCGGCTCGACTCGTCCGATTTTAACTATGCGATTTCGGTAATCGATAATTCAGGCATGATGGACATCCGCAACGCGGGAGAAGGCATTACTAAAACAGCTGATTTTATTTCCAACAACCAGTTAAAAGATCAATCCAAAGTAACGCCTGCACAAAAAAGCAGGAATACGCTGGATGCTGCTGAAAAATTTTACGAGAACCGCGGCTATAAATTAGCGGAAGTCTATTTTTTAGAGGCGAAACTTTCTTACGAAAACAATCACATCTCCAACAACATCAACTATAGCAAAGTTTATGCTGACTTAGGATTGCTCTATGCTACCATGGGGCGATATAATGCGGCAAGCCAGTATACGACCGAAGCACTCGCTATACGTGAAAAGGCGTTGGGAAAAACCAGCAAAGCGTACGCGGCTTCGCTCAATAACAATGCGGTACTCTTTCAGGAAACTGCTCGGTACAACGAAGCAGAGAAATATTTTCAGGATGCCATTCTCACGGTCAAGCAAACATTGGGCGAACAAAGTCAGGAGTATGCCATTGTACTTAACAACGAAGCAATTTTTTTCTCCAAGATCGGGCGTTACGATCAGGCTATTGAAAGACTGAAAACCTCCATTGCTATTCTCGATCAGCAGAATAAAAATAATTTGCGCAATACCGTAGGCTTTCAATCAAACCTCGCGCTCCTTTATCAAAAGACAGGAAAGTTTTCCGAGGCTGAAACGATTTATTTAAAATTAGAGAAGGCATTAAAAACTCAAAGCAATAATCCTTTTTATGCGGGTATTCTTGATAACCTGGCTTTGCTCTACATTCAAATGAACAAACTTGACAAGGTGGAGGGCTACTTTAAGCAATCCGCTGACGTTTATAAAACCCGCTTTGGGAATCAAAATCCGAATTATGCCAAGGTATTAAATGACCTTGGAAATTTTTATCGCATGCAGGGGCGTTACGAAGAGGCTGAACAAACGCTTATCGAATCACTGACCATCCGCACCAACACACTGGAGGCCAACCATCCGGACCACGTAAAGTCAGAAGAAGATTTAGGAATTCTTTATTGGAAAAAAGGTGATTTGCAAAAAGCTTATGCCAATCTGCAATCCGCCATGAATAAGTCGCTGGATTTTGTGAGCCGCTATTTTCCACCCATGAGTGAAGCTGAGAAAACTAAGTATTGGGATATTTTACAACCCCGGTTCCAACGTTTCTACAATTATTGTCTGGATGCGCAAGCCACTAATCTGGCCATTGTGCAGGACATGTACAATTATCAAATTGCGACGAAGGCTTTATTGCTCAACTCCACAAATAAAATCAAACAAGCTATTTTTAGTAGCGGCAATGCCGAGTTAATAAAAGACTACATCGCCTGGTTGGATAAAAAGGAAACTCTCGCCCGTTATTACTCTCTTTCCAAAGAAGATTTAAAAGATCAGAAAATTGACCTCCCGGCATTGGAGCAAGAGGCGAACACTATGGAGCGCTCGCTGTCACAACGTTCAGGAGATTTTTCTCAAGGCTATTCGAATGAGAAAATCAGTTTTGAGAAAATTGCGTCGTTACTAAACGACAATGAGGCCATCGTTGAGCTAATCCGAATCCGTTCATTCGATAAAGATTTTACCAGCGATTCCAAATATGCTGCATTAGTGCTCACTAAAAATGCAGCTCAACTCAGGTTGATTGTACTTGATAACGGTAATCAATTGGAGGCGCGATTCGCAAAATTTTATCGCAATGCCATCCAGCAAAAAATTGCAGATCAATATTCCTATGATCAGTTTTGGGGCCGAATAGAACCTGCACTGGCTGGCAAAAAAACGATCTATATTTCCCCGGATGGTGTTTACAATCAAATTAATATCAACACGCTGAAGAAAACGGGAGGCGATTTTGTGATCAATAAATTTGACGTGGCAATTATTGGCAATTCAAAAGATCTTATCGAAATAAAAAATTCAAAAAACTCGACAGCGAAAAAAGATGCCTTTTTGTTGGGATTTCCTAATTATGATGGCGAAAGCATTGTTGCCTTACCCGGAACAAAGGTGGAGATTGAAGGGATATCAAAAATCCTAAAAACATCGGGTTACGAGATTTCCTTATCGGAACAAAATGAAGCTACCGAATCGAAAATAAAATCGATCAAAGGATCCGCTTTGGTGCACATTGCTACGCACGGCTATTTTTTACCCGATGCGGAAAGTGGAGCAGTGGGTGTTGATACCGAGAACGCAAAAAATAACCCTCTGCTTCGATCAGGACTGTTACTGGCCGGAGCTGCAAAGACTATGTCGGGTGAGGTGTTACCCAATCTCGAAAGCAACGACAACGGGGTGCTTACTGCCTACGAGGCCATGAATTTGAATCTGAATGGAACGGATTTAATTGTGTTGAGTGCCTGCGAAACTGGCCTGGGTGATGTGCGCGCAGGCGAAGGAGTTTATGGATTGCAACGCGCCTTCATTGTTGCGGGTGCCAAAACGATGGTGATGAGTTTATGGAAAGTGGATGATGCCGCAACGCAGGCATT
>Ga0206942_1068_pt1 | contig 32274 bp, 27 predicted proteins | sample Alteio_BWOrgHeat_6_FD_153253 | JGI IMG/M metagenome (GOLD analysis project Ga0206942, IMG submission 153253) | Enriched cells from forest soil in Barre Woods Harvard Forest LTER site, Petersham, Massachusetts, United States -... | ecosystem: Environmental > Terrestrial > Soil > Temperate forest > O... | reverse complement strand
TAGTTAGTCAAATTGGCCAAGCAATTGAAAAACATGATGCATAAAATTCCATAAAGATGCGCAATTATTTAAAGTTTCCTCTTACGGAAAAACAATTACATAGATTGAATTTTGAAGAACCATTTACAAGTGGTTATTGGACTGATATAGGAGAATTAGTAAGTTTGAAATACACACAAGAAGGTATGCAACAGTATGTGTTGGATGAAAATGATAATCAGATCGATGTTGGTATTCCATTGAAAACAGTTGACGACTTAATCAAAAGATACAATTCATTTACAGGATATGAGTTGAAATACTGGGATAAAGATTATCCGCAAACTGCTCAATAAGATTGTCTAAGTTCTTAAGATATTCGTGTAATGCCTGACCAATTCAATATTCCAGTTATCTGTAAAAATGAAGAAAAAGAGTTTACAGTAACTATCGTTAGACTTGTTTACTCTTATCAATTGCATATTAATGTTGATGAGCAAAGTTTAGTATTTGAACCAGATGAAAATCGAGAGTTTCGATTGATAAAAATGTCTTGGCAAAAAGAAGATGAGATAAAGAAGTTAGACGTTAATCTTATTGAAGCAATAGCTGCAAAATTAAACACGATTTATTTCAGTAATTAGGAGCTCAGTTTAATGACAGTTGGTTGTGAAATAGAAAGCCCTCGTAAAAACGAGGGCAATTTTTTCAACCCTAAACCCTTAAAGAGCTAAGGTAGCATTTTATTTAATTGGCACTCCTCTATCAGAACTTTTTTTTAGCCGTAAAGGACAGGTGATTTCTGACTTTTTGTGCTACTAGAATTATGTAACTTTCTGTCTTCACCTTCCGATATAATAACAGTCCTTGTATAAGTCAGTGCAGGGATTGTTTATTTTGTTAAACACACTTGGAGGAACTCTTCTTCAAAGCCGGTACCTTTTGCTTTCAGTTGCTTAATTTGTCTTTCAATTTTCGTCAACACTATGTAATCTTTAGTACTAGCTGCTTGCTGATATTGCAATTCTTTTTCCTCAATTGAATCACAAAGCGCTCTCTATTTCAAGTAATAGCTGATTCACTTAATAAACGTACAATACTTGCCAAAGTAAAAACTTGATAGTTATCATCATATCCCATGATTGTAAACAACATTGAGGTCGGTTAATTAAAGGTTGAAACGTCATAAAAAGTTCTTCAACAACTTAGTGTTGTGTTCTTTTATAGGCTTATTAAATAAGTCATTCCATAAATCTCCTTTTTTCTCAACACGCTGTAAGATATTTTTAATAAGAAAGTTTTCAGGATGCAGTCCTACTTTAATTTCTTTCCATTCGAGAGGTGTTGAAACGGAAGGTATATGATATGGCCTGCATGAATAAGCAGAAGCAACAGTATCCGCTTCATCATTTTGATTATAATCAATGAATATTTTATTGCCACGTTTCGCAATGGTGTTTTCACTCGTTGCTACATCAGGTATCATTGCAGTAATTTCTTTTGAAATAGTCACTGCAATTGTTCTGGCTTCAGGAAATGAAAACCCTGCACAGGGAAGAAACAAATGCATTCCTGTTTTTCCACTTGTCTTTGCAAATCCTTTCAATTTATGTTCATCAAAAAATTGCTTACAAGCCAGTGCTGCTGTGATAGCCTTATTAAAGTCTTCATCTGAAGGATCAAGATCAATTATGATGTAATCAGGATGTAAATAATCTTCAACCGTTGAATTTTGCGGGTTAATGTCAATGCATCCCAAATTGATTAAATAAATGAGTGTTGCTCTGTTGTTGCATACCAAATAATCGATCACAGTTCTTTTACCTGGCTTCGGATGTTTTCTTTTTGTATTAAAAATATCTGCACATGAAGGTTGTCTTTTTTCCATGTCCTTTATATACAAACCTGGTGCTGTCGGTGAATATGGCTTTATATGCAATGAAAGCGGTCTGTCTTTCAGATAAGGTAGAATGTAATCGCTTGTCTTATTATAGTACGTAATTAAATCAGCTTTCGTGATTCCGTTCCAAAGTTCTCTTTCAACATTCGTCAGTTCAATCCTACAACCATCAATTTCTATTTCATCTGTTGATGTAATTTCAATTTTTTCAAGTTCTCTCCAGTTACTATCATACGATGTTTTAATATGTTCAGCCTTCTTGCTTGTTGGCTTTTGTTGAATGATTTGTTTTTCTTCATTTTCGGATAATGGAACTTCTCTTACTACATCTTTAGCATTCTTGTCATATCGGAAATCGAGAAAGATTGCAGGCTTACGGATTTTTCCTGAAGCTGTCCAAGTAGAGAACTTAAAATTTGCAACCAATATTGGCTTTACCCAATGTGGTTTTGTTTCATACTCAACATCATTTGCAAATGGTGATTTTTTTATTTCAAGTGGCTTAAGTTTTTGCATTATTTCTTCCATCACCTTTTCTTTAAATCCGCTTCCTGAATGACCTATCCACATCAATTTTGCATTTTCATATGCTCCAAATAAGATTGAACGAAAAGGTCTGCCACTACCGCTTTCTGTCCACCCACCAATTACAAACTCCTGTCTTTTTGCTGTTGGAATTTTTAACCAGTCATTTCCTCGTTTGCCGGGTTGGTAAGTACTGCCAGACTTCTTTGCAACAATGCCTTCCAATCCCAATGCCTGTGCTTGTGCATATAAAGCAATGCCATCCGGAAAACTATCACTGTATTTTACAATACTGTTTTTACCGATAATTGTCTGCAGTATTTCTTTTCTTTCTTTAAGCGGGATTTCCATTAAATCTTTTCCATTCTTCCATAATATATCAAACACGTAATAGGCAATAGGAGCATCAGGATTGGCTTTCTGTACCAAGTCAAAACTCACATGACCTTCTTCATCAAAAGCAACAACTTCACCATCTACAATAAAGTTTCCTTTGATCTTCTTTAGAGAGTTTGCGATTGCAGTATACCTGTCTGTGTAGTCAAGTCCTGCCCGGGATCTTAATGTGACATCGGGCCCTTTTTTATAAGCTATAATTCTATATCCATCCCACTTCACTTCATACATCCACCCTTCCTTTGTAAACGGTTCTTGTACCAAAGTACATAGCATTGGTTTGATGGTTGAGGGGAAAACTTGTTTTACAAAATTCTTTTTTGTGTTGGTTCTCGCCATTGTGTAAGAAATTACTATCTATTACTATTCGCACTTGTTTCAAAAACAAGTAGAGTGCCATATTAAAAACTGGCATAGATTTTACTTTTTTATCAAAAACATTATTATGGCACAAACATCACGAGGCCGCTCACAAGACAGAAAAAAAGTTGCTGGCGGGCAAGACTATGAAGTACAGTACGAACAAAAGAAAACTGGTGCTTCATCAAAGGAAATAAAAAAAGCAATACAAAGCGAGGGCAATAGCAGAGAAAAAGTCGAGAAAAAACTTGGGAAGAAATAGATATTTCTTAAAAGAAAACAAAACTGGTTTTCAATCCTAACCCCTTAAAGTTTTAGATCAATTCTTTTGTTTGATTTATGAACAACTATCTTTTGCTGAACCTTTAATACCTAGTGCTTGAAAAAAAAAATTTTAAATGCATCATTTACTACATCAGCTACATCCAATTATAGTGAAGCAAGTGAAGAAGATGTAGAGTTATTAAAACATTATTTTCCTTGAAGTGTCTTGAGGAATGATAAGTTTGTGACGATTCATTTGATATTATTTGCTCATATAAAGCCAAAAAACTAACTTAGAAATATTAATCATAAACCATACCTCTTACTAACGCTCACCAAACTAAAAATACATTATGAAATCAGCTTTCTACTTCAATCTTAAAATCAATCTGTTATTTCTTTTTATCGTGATTACAGTTTTTACATCCTGTAAAAAAGAATACGTACCAGAATCAAAATCCTTAAATGCTTCCAATAAATCAGACGTATATGCGAGTGATGGTACAGTGGCTATACAGATGAGCATCTTTCCACCGACTACTCCTCAATCTTTTATAGCTAATGGTGGCACATCCATCGTGCAGTATCAAATCACTACTACAAAAGGTCTCCTGGATATCTATGCTCTCGGTACTGCCACATATCCCGCGATCAATTATGTATTCTATGGTAATGTTGCACTCAATAGCGGAACTGTATATATGGACCCATTTGGTGCTTTTCCACACCCAGGCAGCGCTCTGACTACTTGCGAAATACATTACAATCCAGTAGATAGCGCTACGTCTGGTACTATCGCTCAGCTAAAAGTAAAGTCATTATCTTACCTGACTTATGATAACGTTTCTTATAGTTTCAATTTTACCAGCGCAGGAGACGCGCCTCCTATGTGTTTGGTAAATAACATAGCGCATGTCAGTTTTCAGAGTCCACCAGATGACACCCTTCAAAATGGTTATCCAGAAATAGCGCAAGTGAAGCTTACCGGAGATACGACCTGGACATTAAATTCACTTCCCCTAAGTATATATAACCCGAGCTCTATTCCCAGTCCGAATAGTAAGATAATTGTAAAATACAATAAGACAAAAGTTGGAAATACCGGTAATCCGATAGTATTCGATCCGAATGGTAATGCAAAAACTGTTGTGCATTTTAATGGAGGATTTAAACATATCGCAGGGCAAAAAGAAGTATTGAAAATATATGCAGATGTACCCTACCACGATCTAAGACACATATATACTACCATGCAACCTTTGAGTTCTTTTGTTTGGACAGATGGAGTGGGGAAACAAATCGGTGGTAAACTCAATGCAGTATACTATAAAGAAGAAACAGGGGAAGCCAGTTATTAGCAGATGTTGAACATTACATTAACGAGTTTCATATCAAAGGAGATTAACTCTCACCAACAAAATAAAAGTTTATTTATTGCTTCGCAACCTACATCTGCTTCATAAGTTTTAGAAGTTATTACTAGTTCTTTTTTCAAATAACCTGTTTCATCTGGAGAAGGTGCAAGTTTTAATTTACATTAGGATATTACTTTACCATGAGTTGAAAAAACGTTGATGCAGAAAGTGAAGGAAATGCAGATGTTTAAAAACATTTACAAACTATGTAAATACTCATTTCAAACTTTTTAAGGTTCAACGACTACTTGTATCAACTGCCCATCAATTTTATTCTTGTGATATTTTGTTTTATCCATAATAACTCCGTAGTCCTTCTTTCATTGGTTGAAAAAATCACAACGACACCATTTGTAGGTTAATTTACATCCTGCATCAGCTTTTTAAATACAGGCAGCAACAAAATAAAAAAAACAGCAACTCCAATGCTTAAGACCGCTAACTCACCATATATTTTAGTAAAGTAAGGCAACGAACGCACAGGGCTAGTGATATTAGAAGGGACTGATGTAAGACTTCCGATTTTACTTGCAAGATACTCACCTGCTGATGCAGCAATTCCCAGCACACCCATCATGGTACTTGCAATTGATTTAGGAGATAATTTGTAGGTGAATGAATATAAAATTGGCCCAATACAGAGCTCACTAAATTCCATTAAAACATAGCCGCCGAATAAAAAGTAAACAGGCACTAGACCTGTGCCGCTAAATAACCTGCATCCCCACCAGAATAAACCAAAGAAAGCAGCCATGAACAAAAAGCCAATAATGAATTTCATGATTGTTCCCGGTTCTCGTCCATATACGCTTAATTTCTGCCAAATAAATAACATCAGCGGCATTAATATAGCAGGCAAAAATCCGGGTAAAAAATTGTTGATAGCAAGACCTGGAAGAGTTACACTACCAATCTTGAAATCCATGTTGTGCAACACAAAAAGGTTAAATGACCCGCTGCTTTGTTCGTATAAAGCTAAAAACAATATCCAAACTAAAAAACCAATCAATGCAGCAAATAATTTTAAGCGTTCAGATTTAGCAAAACTAAATGCCCTGTAAACGATATATAAAAAAGCTATGATTGTTAGTGCAGGCAAAACCACATCCATTATGGAAGGATGTGAATAAATCAAAATAACCAAAGCAATGAAAGGAAGTGTTAGGAGATAAACTAGTATCTCAGCGCTAATGCCACTAATTACTTTTTGTTTTGTTTTCGCTATATTTAAAGGCTGCCCATATTTTTTGTGGATACCAAACGCCATACTTAATAATGAGCATAAGGCTCCAAAAGCTGCTACCCCGAACCCTAAATGCCAGTTCACCTGCTGCCCTATATAACCGCAAATTATTGCCCCCAAAGCAACACCCAGGTTAAATAATCCATACCATATGGTAAAACCTGCATCCTTTCCTTTGGTATCTTCCGGATGATAAAAGTCGCCTAATAGAGCTTTGGCATTGCCACCAAAAAAACCACTTCCTGTCACATAAATAGACAGGCCAATAAAAAAAGACATTTGGTAAGGTAAGGCTATACAAGTCAACCCTATAAAGTGAAGCAGACCACCCCATATTAATGATCTTCTTTTTCCTAAAATCCTGTCAGCTATAACACCGCCAAAAAGAGGTAAGCCATAAGATAGGGCGGCAAAGCTGCCAAATATGGCATATCCTTTCATTTGTTCAAAATGCAATTGGCTAACCATATATGCTATAAGCAAAGCAATGATACCATAGTAGCCAAAGCGATCCCAGAATAAAACTAATGAGAGGCGATATAATTCTTTAGGATGTTTTATTTTTTGAACAGGAGCAGTTATGTTGGTATTCATTATAATAAAAGTAGTGCAGTGTTGGTATGTTTGAAAAATAGATCATTAGTCTTACCCTAAAAAATCTATTCCAAAGCCGATTTAATAAAATTCATCTTTGATTAATTAAATTCTGGGTTGTTGATCTCAATACCATTTTCTTTTAACCGGATTGCCACCCGAACAAGACAAGAATAAATAATAAGCAGTTTAGTTTCATGAAAACAGTGTTGTTTGGTCGTCGAATGTAACAATTACAGCTTCATGGTCAAAACAACATAACACACCGGATGATTAAATCGATTCAACTATCATAAACAGTATTGTAACCGAATAGCCTGACGGTAAACCCGAAATCATAATAGCCAATGAACAATCAAATACTATCTCTATATTAAAGAACATAAGTACACCGGGTAGTATTGCTTTTGCAGGAAAGACTGATTATGCTACATCATTTAACCCTACTTGTGTAGTTGCCGGTGATCTCAATGGGGATGGAAAACCTGAATTAATTGTTACCAATAGCACTTCAGGAACTGTATCAATTTATAAAAATCAAATCAAATTACAGACAACAGCAAAAGGCGACATATATACTTCTTTAAACAACAAGCAAAATCAAGATTTCAAAATTTCAACGGCACCTAACGAACCACGCATTTATCCAAACCCTGTAAAAGATAAAATAAATATTCATTCAACTGTTGAAGCAATTTATGTTTTACAAGATGAATCCGGAAATACAATAGCAACTCAAAAGTTTAACGGAAATGGCAGTATCGATGTTAGCCGATTACAATCAGGAATTTACTACCTCATAAACGCAGAAACAGGGAGCAGTTATAAGATATTAAAAGATTGAGAAAGTCATGATATGCATTGGATATTTGTTGCATCTTCATTTGTGCAGTGGAAAGCGAACTTAAATATAGGCACAAGATTAGATATTCACGGTCATGAACCGTTCATCTGTCAACAATTTTTATTCAGGCACCAGTGGTATTGTGGTTCCTGTTACACAGGCATTATATCCCGATGCATTTAAAGGCAAGAGCCGGTTAACTTATTATGCTTCTTTCTTTAATAGCATTGAGATCAACAGCTCTTTCTATAAACTTCCTCAAGCATTTACTGTAGTAAAATGGTGCAAGATGGTACCAGAAGATTTTCAATTTACCTTCAAACTATCAAAAAGTATAAGCCATTCAAAAAATCTTGATTTTAATGCCGATGAGCTTACCCTTTTTATGGAAACGATAAATAACGTTGATGAAAAAAAAGGATGTATACTGCTACAATTCCCACCTTCTTTAAAGCTTGAAAATCTTAAACAACTCAAAGAGCTTTTTAAAATGATCAATGCCATAAATGCACAGGCATGGAAAATTGCTGTTGAGTTTCGAAACAAGGTTTGGTATAATGAGCAAACATTTCGACTGTTGAAAGATTATAATATCAGTCTGGTATTGCATGATCTTCCAGCTTCTGCTACGCCACTATCAGCACCGCTAAATAATATTGTATACCTGCGATTTCATGGTACTGAAAGAGGTTACAGAGGAAACTATAACAATGAAATCTTGTTAGCATACGCAAAGCATATCAACAAATGGATTGAGGAAGGGAAATGTGTTTACTGTTATTTTAATAACACATTAGGTAATGCTTTTGATAATTTAAAAACATTGAATCAACTTGTTATCTCTTTATAGAATGTTGTTAAGAGTAACTAATACAATTTAGTATTGGAGAATATGACTAATTAACCAACTGATTTATCTCATATCATGCCCTGTAAACAGATATTCGCAATCAATTTCAATTCTAAAATGACTTACCTAAATACCTTCATAAGAAACGATTACTTTATAAGTTTTACTGTCCACTTTAATATCAAACTGATTTTCATCTATTTCTTCCGGCATAAAACGTTTATTATGTAAGCTGCAAAACATTTGCGCCATCACATATTTTTTAAAAATTTTATTATATTCAAATTCAACGTTTTAGAACAAATATATCGCTTATGCAATATTTACGTATTTTTTTAGCATGATTTTACTAATTAATTTAGCTAAGTGGAATTAGAGAAAACAGCAATATTATCTCAGTTGCAAAGACAAATACTCCCTTTACAAGGATTAAAAAAGTTACATACTGATAATGATGTGAGTATAAACTGTGAAGCGATTGAACAAGCATTTCCCAACAATTGTTTTCCGATTGGTTGTACACATGAATTTATAACTCATTGTTTGGAAGATGCTGCTCCAACAAGTGGTTTTATTGCAAGTATTTTAGGAAAGCTAATGCGGTTAGGTGGTGTGTGTATTTGGATTAGTACAAACAGATACCTGTTTCCTCCTGCTTTAATACGATTTAATATAACCCCGGAAAATATAATATTCATTGACCTCAAATGTGAAAAGGATATTTTGTATGTAACAGAAGAAGCTCTAAAATGTAATAAGATTACAGCTGTTATAGCTGAAATAAAAAAACTCAGTTTTAAAGAATCAAGGAGATTTCAATTAGCAGCTGAACAAAGCAGGGCAACCGGTTTTATTATAAGACCGCAACAAAAAAACATAAGCACCATTGCAAGTGTTTCAAAGTGGCGCATTACTTCTTTACCCAGCCAATTAGAGGAAGGTATGCCTGGTATTGGCTTTCCAAGATGGAACGTTGAACTTCTAAAAATAAGAAATGGTACTCCGTCTAAATGGATAGTTGAATGGGCAAACGACAACTTTAATATTATCAAAGAGCAAGTTGAAACTATAGCACGGTATGAAGGGCTAAGAAAAGTGAGTTAGTATGAATAAGCGGTATGTAGCAATATGGTTTAAGCACATCAAAACGGATTGGATGCAGAAAAGTAAGCCCAATCTAAAAGACACTGCTTTTGTATTGGCGAAGCCTGATCATGGAAGAATGATCATAACAGAAGTAAGTAAGCTTGCAAAAATTAAAGGTATTTATACAGGAATGGTTGTATCAGATGCTAAAGTGATATACCCTTCATTGCACATTTTAGATGATATACCTGATTTAAATTTGAAACTTTTAAAAAATATTGCTTACTGGTGTATCCGATATTCTCCCATTGTTGCTATTGACCTGCCGAATGGAATCATACTTGAAGCGACCGGTTGCACACATCTTTGGAATGATGAAGAAGGTTACTTAAAAGATATAATCAATAAACTTAAAAGCTTTGGATATACTATCAGAGCCGCTATGGCTGATACAGTTGGTACAGCGTGGGCGGTATCCAGATACGGAAGAATAAAAGCAATTATAAAAAGTGGTGAACAATACCAGGCTTTAATGCCATTACCACCGGTTGCATTAAGAATTGACCCCATTGTAAACGAAAAATTGAAGAAGCTTGGATTAACAGAAATAGGCAGTTTTATAAACATGCAATCGTCTGCATTACGACGAAGATTCGGGACAGATTTTTTATTAAGAATGCAACAGGCTTTAGGCACTAAAGAAGAGTATATAGAATCTGTAATGCCTTCTATAGAGTATAGCGAACGGCTGCCTTGTCTTGAATTAATTCAAACACAAACAGGTATTGAAATCGCTCTGCAAACATTGCTTGAAAAGTTATGTAACAGATTACTAAAAGAAGGTAAAGGCTTAAGAGAGGTCAGCTTCACATGTTATCGTATAGATAATAAAATTGAGAAGATAAGTATACACACTAATCATGCCTCCAACAATCCTAAACATCTTTTCAAATTATTACAGTATAAGATTGAAACGATAGAACCTGCATTAGGGATTGAATTATTTATACTGGAAGCACCAAAAGTTGAAAAGGTAACTTCTATACAGCAAACATTTTGGACAACTAACGGAAGTTTAGAAAGCAGGGAAATTGCAGAGTTGCTTGATAACATAGAAACTAAGCTGGAGAAAAATGTTTTAATCCATCGTTATTTTCCTGATGAACATCACTGGCCTGAGCGCTCATTCAAAAACATTACGTCACTAAAAGAAAAATCTGTTATAGAGTGGCCGAAAGAAAAGATAAGACCTGCTAATGTTTTGCCTGTGCCACAACCTATAAAAGTTACAGCGCCGATACCAGATTATCCACCAATGAATTTTCAGTTTAATAACAAACTGCACAAAGTTGTTAAGGCAGATGCTTGTGAAAGGATTGAAGCAGAATGGTGGATTGAGGGCGGTAAGCACAGGGATTATTACATAGTAGAAAATGAAGAAGGTAAACGCTACTGGTTATACAGGTTAGGGCATTATAATGAAGAGGAAAACCCACAGTGGTTTATGCACGGAGTTTTTGATTAAAGGAGTGAAATGAGTTATACAGAATTACATGTAACAACAAACTTTAGTTTTTTAAGAGGCGCTTCACATCCAGATGAAATAGTGAAGCAAGCTGTAGCGTATGGATATAATGCCATTGCTGTCACAGATCGTAATACGCTTGCAGGTATTGTAAGAGCATATGCAGCAGCAAAGAAAAGTAATCTTAGATTGATTACAGGCTGCCACTTAGAGTTACAAAATGGAACCAGTCTTTTAGCTTATCCTATGGATAAAGATGCTTACGCTAATTTATGCTCGCTACTTACAAAAGGTAATCTAAGAACTTCAAAAGGTAAATGTGTTCTATATAAAACTGATGTGTATAAACATGCAAACGGTTTAAAGTTTATAATAATTCCACCAAAGCATTTAACACCAAACTTTGAGCTTAATGATAAGTTTCAACAAGACGTAAAAGAATACAAAGAAGCATTTGGTGACGATTTATATATTGGAATTAATCGTTCTTATCGAAGTGATGATTTTAAAAAATTTTTCAGGTTAAACCAATTAGCTCAGTATTTAAATAGACCACTCATAGCAACAAATGATGTGCACTATCATGATATTGATCGAAGGCAACTGCAGGATGTGATTACCTGCATAAGAGAAAAATGCACTATTCATAATGCAGGTTTCAGACTACATGAAAATGCAGAACGGTATTTAAAAACGGCAAGTGAAATGAAGCGCTTATTCATGCAATATCCGGATGCTATAACAACAACACAGGAATTTGCAGAAGCTTGTCAGTTCAATCTTGACAGTTTAAAATATAACTACCCGGAAGAATTAACTACTGAAGGGAGAACACCGCAAGAAGAACTAACGATGTTGGTATGGAAAGGTGCAACAGAAATGTTTGGTGATGTGATTCCCGAAAAAATAGTAACCAACATCAATCACGAATTAAAGTTTATTGATGAAATGAATTATGCATCATACTTTCTTACAGTATATGATGTAGTACGTTATGCAAGAAGTAAAAATATTCTTTGCCAGGGAAGAGGTTCTGCTGCAAATTCAACAGTTTGTTTTTGTTTAGGAATCACATCTGTTAACCCCACCAAATTTGATTTGTTATTTGAAAGATTTTTATCTGCTGCACGTAATGAGCCACCAGACATTGATGTAGATTTTGAACATGAACGTCGCGAAGAAGTAATGCAATATGTATATCAAAAATATGGCAGGGATAGAGCAGCAATTGTTGCTACTGTAACACAACAACACCAAAAAGGTGCAATAAGGGATGTAGGTAAAGCAATGGGATTATCTGTAGATGTTGTTGATCGCCTGGCTAAATCAGTTTGGGAGTTTACAGATGAGTGGTTTGATGAAAAAAGATTAACTGAACAAGGTATCAACACCAAAGAAACGGAATTGCAAAAAGTATTGCAGCTTACTCAACAATACATTGGTTTCCCAAGACAATTAGGACAGCATACAGGAGGCTTTGTTATATCACATGAGAAGTTACATTACCTATGTCCGTTAATGAATGCTACGATGAAAGATCGTACAAATATTGAATGGAATAAAGATGACATAGATGTACTGGGATTTTTAAAAGTTGACTTGTTAGCGTTGGGAATGTTAACCTGCATTCGTAAATGTTTCGAAGAAGCAGAAAAGCATTACAATCTTCATTTAACGCTTGCTAACATAAATGAAAAGGAAGATCCAAAAGTGTATGAGATGATCTGCAATGCAGATACCATTGGTGTCTTTCAGATAGAATCAAGAGCACAACAATCGATGTTACCAAGATTAAGACCTCAAAATTTTTATGATCTCGTTATTGAAGTAGCAATTGTACGTCCAGGTCCCATACAAGGTGATATGGTGCATCCTTATTTAAGAAGAAGAAACAAGATTGAGCCGGTTGTTTATCCATCAAAAGAACTGGAAGAAATTTTAGGTAAAACATTAGGTGTTCCGTTGTTCCAGGAACAAGCAATGAAAATAGCAATTGTTGCAGCAGGGTTTACACCAACAGAAGCAGACGAATTGAGAAAGAGTATGGCAACATTCAAGTTGAAAGGGATGGTAAAACAGTTCCAGGATAAGCTCATGAATGGTATGACGAAGAATGGTTATTCAAAAGAATATGCGCTAAAAATATTTAAACAATTAGAAGGCTTCGGTTCATACGGTTTCCCCGAGAGTCATGCAGCAAGCTTTGCGTTACTTGTTTATGTTTCTTCATGGATCAAATGTTATTACCCTGATGTATTTGCTTGTGGTTTATTAAATAGTCAACCAATGGGTTTTTATGCACCTGCTCAAATTGTTAGGGATGCCATAAATCATGGTGTTGAGTTCAGAGCTGTTGATATCAACTACTCTTATTGGGATAACACTTTAGAAGAAAAAGTAAATAACTATCGGGCCGTAAGATTAGGGTTTAGACAAATAAAAGGTATAAAAGCAAAGGATATAGATATACTAATTAATGCAAGGAAAAAATCATTTACAACCATTAATGAATTGTATGATGCAGGCTTATCATTTATAGCATTGGAAAGATTGGCTGATGCTGATGCTTTTGCTTCAATAAGTTTAGACAGAAGAACTGCTTTATGGGAAGTAACAGCATTACATGATAACCCTATAGGCATGTTTAAAGGTCAGCTTTCAGACAGCAATAATGAGAAACCTGTTTTACTACCAGAAATAACATTAGCTGAACATGTAGTTTATGATTACAGTATACTGAGGCTTTCATTAAAAGCACATCCTGTTAGCTTTCTGAGAGAAAAGCTGAAAAAAGAAAAAGTTGTTTCCACACGTGACATTTTAAATTATGATAATGGTGATGTTATAAGAATTGTTGGGTTAGTATTAGTAAGACAAAGACCAGGTACAGCCGGTGGTGTTTGCTTTATTACAATTGAAGATGAAGAAGGAACTGCAAATCTTATTGTGTTCAGACAACTATTTGAAGATAGATATAGAAAAGAAATATTGCAGTCAAAGTTATTGATGGTTCAAGGAAGAGTGCAGAAACAAGATGGTGTTACACACATCATTGTTAGACACTGTGAAGACTGGTCTAAAATGTTACGCACACTTAGCAGAAAAGACTACAACAAAATATTTATGCATAACCTGTCACCCAGAGATGAAAGAGATGGCTTTCCATTTAAAACAGAAAATAAAAAAACACAAAAACGAGAAGTTTATCAGGAAGAATTATTTCCTGATGGAAGAAATTTTAAATGATAATAAAGTAAAGTTATGATGACGTTATTTGATGATACCCTGTTATTTGATGAAGGGAAAAAACGATATATCAATTTTGAATTGCCTGATGCAGAATTGAAATTATGGGAACAATTTTTTCAAAAGGATGAATCAGATAATTACTATAAGATATTATTAAAAGAATCGCCGTGGAAACAACGCACACGAAAAATGTATGATAAAATAGTTCTCGATCCAAGGCTTACCGCGTGGTATGGAAATGAAACTTCAAATAAATGGCCTTCAACCTTATTGGAAATAAAAGAACGTGTTGAGCATGAATGCGGGATTGTATTTAATAGCGTGTTGCTTAATTACTATCGTGACGGAAATGATTCGGTAGCATGGCATAGTGATACCTTACCATCATCTGGAAAACACCACGCTATCGCGTCTGTCACTTTTGGTGAAAAACGTTTGTTTAAAGTTCGGCATAAAACAAATAAAGATGTTCCGCAGCTTAGTATTCCACTTACACATGGAAGTTTTCTTTTAATGGGTGAAACTATGCAATATCATTATGAACATCATGTACCAAAAACAAGCCGAAAGATCGGAGCAAGAATCAATCTTACTTTTAGAATATCTGATAAGCAATCTTAGTTACAACATCACTTAATACAACATTACTATGGAATATAAAAATGATTACAAAGAGGTAAAATTTTTAGATTTAAACACGGCAGCAAGAGCAAATGCTTTAGAGCAAATGGCTTCAGTTCACGAACAAGAACAAATATATGATGCATCGACTGCCGAAGATTTTGCAAACATGATTGTTGATGGGTACAATCCAGATCGCGACTTTATGTTTTTACAATATATCGGAGACAGTCCTGATGAGGTCACGGTTCATTTCAAAGATTTTTCTTAATGAATGCGAGCATACTTAATACCAAGTTGATATAATAGTTCGAACGATACCGTTAATGTTCGACCGTTGAATGAGCAGGTTATTTAGTTTCTACGCTGAAGTTTCATAGTGAACAGCAAGTAACAACATTAAATTTTGTTGAAGGAGTTACATGGTATTTCGCTGGTGTTAATTTATGCCAGCACACAAAGCCACGATTAAGACCCTGCAATATTTACAAATTCAATTGATCCTTAATTTGCAGACAGAAATTAGATCCTTGTGCCGAAGGTTACCTACCAAGTGTATGTTGTTGAATTATCAAAAAAAGTATTTACTGAGAACTACAGGTTTCGGGAAGCAAATCCGCAATTCAACGGTGTACTGGAATGCCTATATGTTGGTATGACCAGCAAAACTCCTACAGAACGATTCCATCAGCACAAGACTGGATACATAGGTAAAAAGGGTTACAAATTGTCGTCTTATATTGTTCAGAAGTACGGAAGCTATCTGCGGCCAAGTCTTTATAGTCATTTAAACTTTAAGGCGATGACCAAACAAGAAGCTTTGAAAATGGAAGAAAAGCTCGCATGGGAATTAAGAAAAAAAGGGTATGCTGTTTGGTTTAACTAATGCGTTATGTCTCGCGCCAAAATTTATATCGGTACATCGGGATGGTTGTATAGACATTGGGTAGGAAAATTTTATCCAGAGAAAAGCAATGCTAAACAACAGTGGGAGTTTTATAGCAAACACTTTGACACGGTTGAAATAAACAATTCTTTTTACAAATTACCGCCTCCAACCGTATTTGAAGACTGGTATGAAAACTCTCCCAAAAAAATGTTGTTTGCGATAAAAGGAAACCGCTTTATCACACATATGCGTAAGCTTACACAACCTGAAGAACCCATTACAAGGTTGTTCTTTAGCATACTTCAATTGAAAGAGAAGTTAGGTCCAATCTTATTTCAACTTCCCCCAAAATGGAATGTAAACACCGAAAGATTCGCAGCATTTTTAGAAGCGCTTCCACGACGTTACAGATACGCTTTTGAATTCAGAAATCACACACGGTATAATGAATAGATTTATCAACTGCTTAAGAGACATACCTGTGCTTTTTGTATTTATGAATTGGAAAAACACTTATCGCCAATGCAGGTAACTGCAGACTTTGTATATGTTAGATTACATGGACCCACTCAATTTAAATACCAGGGAAGCTACAGCGATGCTGCGCTTCAAAAATGGGCCAAACAATGTATAGCATGGCAGCAAGATAAAAAGGATGTGTATGTATACTTTGATAATGATCAAAATGCATACGCAGTGTTTAATGCACTCACATTGAAAGAGTTTATCCCATAAAACACTAAATCAACATTGGTTAGATAAATTCTACTGATGATCCCAATAGTATTGGATATGTATATGAAACAATTGCCGCAATTATAGCCAACGATTTTCAAAATATAGATAAGCTTAAAGAAGAAAGAGATTCCTATATAAAACTTGGGAAAGGTGAAACATTACTCGATCATTCCTATTATCAAAAACAAATTGATATTGAAAAAGAAGAAAAGAGAAAACTGGAACAAGAGCTAAGAAGTGGAGATGAAAAAATTGAACAAGAAAGGAGAAAGCTTGAGGAGGAATTAAAGATGAAAGATGCTCAGCTTCAGCAAATCAAAGCCGAACAAGAAGAAAACAAAAAGCGTGAAGAAACAATTTCTAGTAAGAAAAAGCAAACTTTAAAAATAATTTTATTTGCACTTGTCGGGATTATAGTCCTCGCATTAATTATATGGCGTGTTTCATCATCAAACAATGCAGCCGAAAGCACTACAAGTTCAGATTCAACTCGTACTACTGATTCAATGATGGGTGCTGATTCGATGGTTACTGATACTTCAAGTTCATTCGGAGCTGACAAACCAAAAAAGTAAACCAATTCGGAGGACTCTTTTCAAACTTTCAAAGAAGATTTATATCGTAAATAAGTATGTGCGCTGATGTACAAGAGACGTTCATTTTCGAACACCTTTTGAACATTCTCAATCGTTAAGCATACTATTTTCAATGAGTTGCACCGCTGGCATAAGCGTTGAACCGATATCGCCTTAGAATCCTGAAATAATCACATCAGAATCGACCCATATGATCAGAAACTATTTTAAGGTAGCTTGGAGAAATCTAACGAAGCACAAACTGTTTTCTTTAATAAATATTTTTGGTCTTGCATCGGGCATGGCTGTGTGTATGCTTGCATTGATGAAAATAAAAGATGCTTACGATTATGATACTTTTCATCCTAACTCGGAAAGAAGCTACAGGATTATAACAGATATGCAACGCAAAAATGGTGAACATTTTTTGTGTGCAAGTTCGCCATTACCGTTGTCGCAATATTTGAAAACAAATTACTCTGGTATTGATAAAAGCACAAGTGTTTATTTCGACCAACAACAAATAACAGCAAATGAAAGACAGCTATCTGCGAAAGAAGCTTTTGTTGATGCAGACTTTTATAGCATCTTCGGCTTCAAACTTAGTGCCGGTACACCGGCAATAAAATCACAAACGGCAGTTCTTACAAGTGAAACAGCCGAACGGTTTTTCGGAAAGCTAAATCCAATTGGAAAAATTATAACTATTGGGCAAGCTCAAAATTTTTTGGTCACAGGAATTTTATCTAAGCCTCCGCATCATTCACATTTAAATTTTGATGTACTCGTTTCCGCTTCATCATTGCCTTTATTAAAGGGAGAAAACGTTGAACAGGATTGGAGTGATGAAGCAAGTGCCTACACATATGTTCAACTAAAGAAAGGCACTTCCGAATCTGCACTTAAAAATATTCTCAAAAATGCAGGCGATCGTGTCAACAAAAATTTACTGCTTCATTCAACTGAAAAAAATTTTGCGTTTGATGTGCAACCTTTGGATAAAATATCTCCGGGAACAAAACCTATGTATAACACAACAAGTGAACCGATACTTCCCAATCTTATTGCACTGGCGTTAATTGGTTTTGGAATGCTGTTGCTTGCTTTTTTTAATTATGTGAATCTCACACTTGCGAGGTCGCTTGACCGGGCTCGTGAAGTTGGTATTCGTAAAGTTGCGGGTGCGTTGAGGCATCAACTAATGACACAATTTTTAAGTGAATCCATTTTTGTTTCATTGCTTGCATTCGCTCTCGCACAAGTGCTTTTAAAATTCATCAGCACGTTGCCAACAGTTCAAAATATTATCGGCGATATTCCTCAAGACACAACTTTGTGGTTGTACTTTGTATTGTTTGCAATTACCACTGGTTTGTTAGCAGGCTGGATTCCTGCAAAAGTGTTATCGGGCTATCAACCTGTTCGAGTTTTAAAAGGGAAATTCAATACAAAACTTTTTGGGGGAATTGGTTTGCGAAAAACGCTTACAGTAATTCAATTTGCCGCATCACTTACCGCCATAGTTCTGCTCACAGTTTTTTATAAGCAGTCGATATACATGGCAACGGCTAATTATGGTTTTAATCAGGAAAATATTATTAATGTTGATTTGCCAGCGAATTCGTATGAAAAAACAGCAGCAGCATTTTCGTCTGTTGCAGGTGTCGAAAATGTTTCCGCAACTTCTTCACTTTTCGGTTTTTCCGGTGGCGATATAAAGTTTATAAAAGCAGATAAAACAGCAGATTCTGTTTCGGCTGCCTATTATTCAATCACACCTTCTGTGATAAACAACTTGGGTCTTACAATAATCACAGGAGAAAATCTTCCTCGTGAAGTTTCACAAAAAGGAATACAGCCGGTTTTAATAAATGAGAAAGCAGCAGGCATTCTTCATTACAAAAATCCTTCTGATGCCGTGGGGAAGTTAATCTGGACAAACGACAGCACACAATACGTGGTAAGTGGAGTGGTAAAAGATTTTCATTATGCAAATTTTTTACGCTCCATTCAACCCTTATTATTGGTGAATAACAAAAATGAATTTGCAGCACTGAACATTAAAGTTGAAAAAGGTGCAACTCACGGTATAACTGCGGCGCTGGAAAAATCGTGGAAGAGATTATATCCTAATCAACCTTTTGATGCACATTGGTACAACAAACAATTATACGAACAGAATCTGCACAAAGATGATTTGATGTTTGTCGGTGTGCTTACCATCATGGCGCTTTTTATTGCGTGTCTTGGTTTGTTGGGAATGGTGATTTATACTACAAAAAACCGGGAAAAAGAAGTTGGCATCCGGAGAGTAATGGGCGCAAAAGTGAGCCAGGTAATTTTTACTATCTCACGAGAATTTATTATGCTGCTGCTGATTTCTGTAACAATTGGTTTGCCGCTTGGAATAATTGCAGGCAAAGCATTTTTACAGCAGTATGCTTACCAGGTGACCATTGGTTTTGATGTTATTGCAGGAAGCGCAACAACGTTGCTTCTTGTAGGTGCCATTACAATTGGTTGGCAAACGTATAGAACGGCAGTGGCAAATCCTGTAAAAAGTTTAAGGACGGAATAAACAATCTACCAAAAACAAAAGCGTGAACCAAAAAGTCGTTATATAATTATGATACAGAATTTCCTTAAAACAACTATTCGTAACCTTTGGCGAAACAAAGGTTTTGCAAGCATAAACATTGCCGGCTTATCAATAGGCATGGCTGCTGCTATACTTATTTTACTATGGGTGCAAAATGAATTAAGCACTGACAGGTTCTACCAAAAGGAGAATCGCATTTACCAAATGTATAACCGGGATAAGAATGCAAGCGGTGAAGTCTGGGCATGGCCGAATACACCAAAAATCCTGGGCACAACTTTGAAAAAGGATTATCCTGAAGTTGAAAACGTGGTACGTTTTAATAACATTACACTTTTACTTACCGTTGCCGATAAGCGGTTGAATACGCAAGGTGCTTTTGCCGACAGCGGGTTTTTAAATATGTTTGATCTGCCCTTATTGGAAGGCAATACGCGACTTGCTTTAAAGAGCAGTTATAACATTGTGCTTACGGAAAAACTGGCAAAAAAACTTTTTGGTAATGAGAATGCCCTAGGTAAAACAGTACGGGTTGACAGTGTGAACAATTGTACTGTTACTGCTGTGCTTAAAGATTTGCCTAATAACACAAAGTTTAATTTCGAATACCTGCTGCCATGGGCATATATGACCAAGCTTGGCTGGGATAATGATAGCTGGGTTAATAATGGAATATCTACATATATATTGTTGAAACCCGGTACATCACAAGCCGCATTTGATGCAAAGATCAAGAACATTACTATCGACCATACAAAAGGCACCGCAAATGCCTCTACGACGGAAGTCTTTTCACAACCATTAAGCAGGGCATACTTATATTCAAAATCTGAAAACGGAAAATTAGTAGGCGGCCCTATTGAAGCCGTAAAGCTTTTTTTAGTTATAGCTGCATTCATTTTACTCATAGCCTGCATAAACTTTATGAACCTAAGTACTGCCCGCAGTGAGAAACGCGCAAAAGAAGTAGGCATCCGTAAAGTAATGGGGGCACACAAAATAAAATTAATTATGCAGTTCATGGGAGAAAGCATTATGCTTTCACTTATTGCGTTTGTAATTGCACTATCTATTGTACAGCTATGTTTAAACGGATTCAATGAGTTGGTAGGTAAAGAACTTTTTATTGATTATACTGACCCTTATTTTTGGTTATATGCTTTGATATTTGTTTTATTTTCCGGTACTCTGGCAGGCAGTTACCCTGCTTTCTTTCTTTCGTCTTTTAACCCAGTTACGGTGTTGAAGGGAACCTTTAAGAAAGCCGGTGCCTCCGTTAATCCACGCAAAGTGTTGGTAGTGTTGCAATTTACATTTGCTATCATTCTTATCATAAGCACCATCATCGTTCAAAGACAAATACATTACGCGTTAGACAGAGACGCAGGTTATAACAGTAATAATCTTATCTACACTTTCGGACAAGGTGACGTTTCAGCACATTATGATCTTATAAAACATGATTTGATAAATAGTGGTGCAGCACTTTCTGCAACAAGATGCGCGAACCCGATTACAAAAAAATGGGGTGATAGTTGGGGCTTTTCATGGCCGGGTAGCAGCAAGGAAGATGAGAAAATTGATTTTACCTGGCTGGGAACAGATGCAGATTTTACAAAAACAACAGGCGTAAAATTACTGGCAGGCCGTGATATTGATATTTATAATTATCCCACAGACGGCAGCGCTGTCTTATTAAATGAGGCGGCTGTAAAAGCGATGCATGTAAGGAATCCGATCGGCATGACGATCAAAGCAACAGATGGAACTGCAGAGTTACATGTTGTGGGTGTTGTAAAAAATTTTATTCTTGAATCGCCCTACCAAAGTAACATTAGCCCGATGATGATTCCAGGTCCCGGCTACAGTTCAGGATATGTTGTTCATATAAAATTAAACCCTGCTCATACTACTGCTGCCAATCTTGCCAAAGTAGAAAAAATATTCAAGCAGTACAATCCGCAATATCCTTTTGAGTATGTTTTTGCAGATGAGTCTTATGCAAAGAAATTCAGCGATAGTCAACGTACAGGGAATTTGGCAACGCTGTTTGCAAGCCTAACTATTTTTATTTCATGCCTGGGCTTATTTGCACTTGCAACATATATGGCAGAAAACCGAACAAAAGAAATAGGTGTACGAAAAGTGTTAGGCGCATCTGTAATTGGTATCACTTCATTAATGTCTAAAGACTTTTTAAAGCTTATAATCATAGCATTTGTTATTGCCTGCCCCATTGCGTGGTTTGCAATGAGTAAATGGCTGGAAAACTACACGTATAGAATTACCATTGAATGGTGGGTTTTTGCAGCCGCCGGATTAGGCGCATTGTTGATCGCATTGCTTACAATAAGTTTCCAGGCAATAAAGGCAGCTACTGCTAATCCGGTAAAGAGTTTGAGAACAGAATGATCAGTTTGTGACTGCACAGCAAGTTGCTTCCAAAGCATGTTTTCAACTGCATAATGAGCATTTACTAGTGAAGTCATCAAAAGCTTGTCGATCGTATGACCATTTCCTCATTCGTAAACACAAGAGTCATCCGTTTAAAACAAAATAAACTCGTATCATTAGAAAATACTGATGCTGACATCTTTTATGATGAAGAGTATGACCAATTTAATTGTCAGACCAAATAAATTCATTGATAAAACAAGCAGATGGCACAGGTAAAACGGATCAATAATGTCAAAAGAGATATTGCTTTTTTGATCGTTAATTATACAAACATTCGCAATATCGTTTTGCTTAATTTATAATATCGGTATTTGATTCGATAGTTTTAATAATTAACGATACCGATCTAATTAGCTCTAACAGCTAATGTGTATACAAATAATTAATTTGTTTAGCTGTTAGTGGCCGGCTATAAATTCTTAACTCATCGATGGCTCCTTGCCAAAAATCAGATCCACTGGAAGCTTTTGAACCGATTGTAAAAGGAGAGCAATTTGTAATAACATCAGTGCCATTATCGCGACCTGTATATTTTAATACGCCATCACGATAAAGCTTTACATTCTTCTTTTTATATGTGTATGTGAGATAATACCAGCGATTAACAGTAATGGTATCAAAGATGTAATAAGCGCCAAAATAAACCGCATATACTCCCGATGTGATACCACTCGATGCAATTCTAAAATTTCCCTCCGGACATTCATTTGATATCAACCTTCCGGCAGGTGGATTTGATGTTATCTTAAACCAGGTAGTAACAGTAAAGGAATCTGTTCGCTGAAAGTTGAAAAAATTATCGGTAACAACATATCCACTACCCAGTTTCAATGCTGAACTTGGGTTGCCAAGGCGATCATTACCGAAACGGACTGTTCCTACCTTGGTACCATTATGCCCATGATTAGAATAATCTACTAAATTTTTGCTGAACGGATACCAAGCAATGAGATCTTTTGTGATATCAAAAGAAGCTGATTCATCTTCAATGGTTGAAGATTGCAAAATATCATTAGACCCGGTGCTTGTTTTTTCACATGATAGAAGAATTATTATTACGAAGAATACTCCAGTACCGGCTAAGCAGTTAGTTTTCATTTCGATAATTTTGGTTAGGCCAAATATAATACATACACCTGTATATGTGAATTAATTTTTTAGACAATGATGCTTTGCGGAAAGCACAAGCATCATGGCGAAACCACTACTATCATCTATTGAGCAGTATGTTGTTGATGTAGTAAAAAGTAAAAGAGAGGAAAAAGGTTGGTCTCAGAAAGACCTGGCTTATGAACTAAATGTATCAATTGGCTTTATAGGTCATGTTGAAAACCCTAAAGAAAGAGCAAAGTTTAATCTTGATCATATAAACGAGCTGGCTAAAATATTTGAATGCTCTCCTAAAGATTTTTTGCCAGAAAAACCATTATAAACTTTCCAACAATTTACTTCCTCGACAATCGGTATTATTTCTTCGTTTCCTTTTGGAAATCTTACGGGCTTAGCTTGTTATTGTGCCTAAGTTGTAAAAATGAAAAATAGGGTAAATGCTTTTTAAAAATTCTTTTTATCATCATTTGTCATATTGATTGTACTATATTTTTTAATCCAAATCGTTTTATTTTTAAGCAAGCTCATTTCATGATGGAGTTGTATTTTGATTTAAATCATCAACGAGCTTTTATAAATGTTGGCTACCATTAATGTGTGGTTATTTTATTTTGTATAGAAGTGAAAAGTAATTTATATTGAAATCAGATTTCGACTCAAACCTAAAACTGGATTATGGGATTGAGGTGGCGAAGTATTCTATAACTACACTCCTTGAAAACGGTCTCATATTCTTTAATCAATCATAATGGCAATAAAAGAATTGCAGTTCGTTTTGAGTTTAATAAAGAATGGAATGAACGGATGAAGAAAACTCCAGATGCAAAATGGAGTAAAACTTTACAATGCTGGCATATTCCCGATACTGAAAGAAACAGAATAAAATGCGGGTTGGCTGGTGACGCTACTGTAATAAAAGAGCCTGCTTCAGCTATCCGGACTTCTTCCAATGTTAGTATCAACAATAAAGCTCAGCTTCAAAAATTAATCGAACAACTAAAGCTTAAGGCATATAGCAATTCAACAATCAAAACATACCAAAATGAATTTCTACAGTTGTTACACTCTTTAAATACCTATCCTGTACAGGATTTGAAACCAGACGACCTGCGACGATATTTATTAAAGTGCATTGAAGAAGGCTTAAAAGAAAATACAATTCATAGCAGATTAAATGCACTCAAGTTTTATTATGAACAAGTGCTTAAAAAAGAAAAATTCTTTTTCGAGATTCCAAGACCAAAGAAGCCAATACTGCTACCAAAACTTTTGAACGAAAATGAGCTTTCACGCTTATTTAATGCTATTCAAAATAAAAAGCACAAAGCCATGCTTTTTACTGCTTATAGTGCAGGTTTAAGAGTAAGCGAGGTAGTAAACCTGAAACTTCGAGATATTGATAGTAAACGAATGCAGATTTTCATTCAACGTTCCAAAGGCAAGAAAGACCGTTACGTTAATTTGAGCCCTGTTCTGCTTGACATACTTAGGCAGTATGTTAAGTTATACAAGCCAGCACCAAAATTTTATCTTTTTGAAAGTGAGCAGACAGGCACTTGCTACCCTACAAGAACCATTCAGCAAATCTTTTCATTAGCAAAAACAAAAGCGGGTATTAATAAAGAAGTAGGAGTCCATAGTTTGAGACACAGCTTCGCAACTCATTTGTTGGATAATGGGACGGATATAAAATACATCAAAGATATTTTAGGTCATTTTAGCATTAAAACAACAGAAAGATATTTACATGTGAGTAACAAACAGCTTGTAAACATTGTTAGCCCATTTGATAGTCTTTGGGAAAAAGAAAATATAGAATGGTAGAATCGGATTGTCCTAACAACAATACAAAATGTATAATACTAAAGTGTTGATTTTGAAGAGCCAATTTTTTTTGGCATTGCGTCTAATATCATAAATCTTTGCGTTGCCTGCAATAGTAAAATGACACCTCGTTCATATTTATACATACTGACAATAACCTTTATAACAGGTTGTAACCTTAAGTCTGCAGACGACTATCTTAAGCAAGGACACAACATTGGTTTGACGGGAAATTATAAAGCGGCAATACCAATTTTCGACAAAGCAATTCAAAAGAATCCAAAATTAAAAGAAGCTTATATCCAGCGTGGACTTTGCTATGAAAATCTTCAACAAGACAGCCTCGCCATTAATGATTATAAGAAATTATTGAGTTTTGACCCTAATAACACGACAGCGTTTTATTATATTGGGCTCTGTAAGTACAGACAAAAAAAATTTCAAGAAGCAATTGAGTTCTATAACAAAGCCTTAATAACAAAAGGTCTGTCTAACCCCTCGGACACCTCAAGACCACAATTTGTGTTGGACCTTAACAAAGACGGAATACTTGGCGAACAAGCTGCTTTTGATGTTGCATCTTGTGAAATATATTATGATCGTGGTATAGCATATTATTCACTCGGACAAATCAAAAGAGCTTTCTATGATTTTGAAAACTGCATTAACCAAAACTATGTGCTTGGAGAAAGTAATTACATGGTGGGGCTTTGCTGGTTGGCGGTCGGCAAAAAAGATAAAGCTTGTGACGCATTTAGACAAGGGGTATTATATGGGGATACCCTATCGAGAAAGGAAGTATCAGACATATGTAGGTGAAACTACTGCAGGCAACATGGGGTTTGCTACTATGCTGGCAGACGAATAAATCCTCACCTTTTTGTTAACTATCAGCAGCGGCATCGGCGGACGGAATTCTAATTACCTTTTGTTCTTATCTTCATCAGCAGTATTTTTAATGGGCTTCGGTACCGGGCTGGACGTTATAAAAATCCAGCACAGCCGCAAGCCCTCAACGTTGTACGTCACCTTATGCGACAGCTTCTAACATTCATATTGGGTATTTGTTTTGGCGTTTCCTTCGGACAAAACTTTACTTATCCTTTTATAAAATTAACTGGACAAAACATCACTGAATTTGTACCTGTCGGTTGGACAATTCTTGACAGTGCTTATGGCGATTTAAACAAAGACGGTGCAAAAGACGCATCTATTATTATTCAACACAAAGACAGCATTTTGTTGGTAAACAGTTTAGAAGACACTGTTTTGACGCAGCCAAGAATGTTATTGATACTTTTCAAAAAGCCTGCTGACGATAGCTATGAGCTGACAGAGCAAAGCAATTCATTTATCTTAAAGCATGATAATCCAACTATGGACGACCCATACGAAGAGTTGACGATTAACAACGGAATATTGGAAATCAAGTTTCATCTCTTCTATAACATGGGCAGTTGGTATGTAACAAACGCTATTTACAAATTCCGTTATCAAAAAGGGCAGTTTGTTTTGATTGGTGCTGACCATTTCTCTTTTCACAGAGCGACACAGGACTTTGAAGATTACAGCTATAACTTTTTGACAAAGAAAAGAGCGTTAACGAAAGGCAACGATAACAAAGGGCCTAAAAAAACAACATGGAAATCATTGAACATTTCAGAGCTAAAAACGTTGAAGACTTTTAATGAACCATTCACTTGGGAAGTTGAAACAGACCTTTATTTGTAGTGACGAAAGGCGAACGTACAACAGGGGGTTTTGTGCAAGTGGGGTACGACGTTATTACTTCAGCCATGGGTGTCTCGTCCTGAAATAGGTTGACTAAAAACGACCATTTTATGGACATAAAAGAACAGATCATTCAGGAGTATTTAACCCAAGGTGGCGGCTTCAGAAAGCTTGGCCAAAAGTATGGCATCAGCCGCACCACCATTTGCAAATGGGTAATGATTTACCAGGGTATTCATAACTTGCCGCCAACAGAAAAGCAACAGAAACATTCTGTTTACAGCATGAGCAATAAGCGTAATAAATCAAACACAGGGGAACGATTATCAGCAGCAGAATTGCAAGAGAAAATTGCAGTGGATGCATAATATTATCCATTGCATTATCCTTAAAGTTGATTAAGTAAAAGTAAGATGCAGCCACTATCCGCATTGTAAACTTAATTGTCAATCTGCTGTTGCGAACTGCCGATCTCATGATGTGAATTATTCGCTACCAAGAATCTGCCGCTGCAGAAATTACTATAGTTTATTGTTTTATTATTTTCTGAGTTTCTTTTCCCTCATCGCTAATAAAGTCAATAAAATACACACCGGATTTTAATTCAGATAAATCAACTATCATAGGCGATATGATCTTTTTGTATGTTTTAACGAGTTTCCCTAAAAGGTTGTAAATATTAATTTGTTGAATTTTATATTGATTAAATTGGATAGTAAATTTTGAACTTGAAGGATTAGGATATACTTTAAAACCGAAATTGCTTGTACTTGTGTTTAAACTTGATGTGCTTGTCGAATGTTTTGTAGTAAATGAAGTAATTGGTGAATATGAAGAAGAATACCCATCACAATCAGTTTTTGCCGACCATTCGTACGTATTATTTGATTGTAAAGAAATAAGTTCAACTGCACTTCCATAAACCGAAAAGGCAAGCCATGTTGTGCTTCCCAAGCGCCTGTAGTGATAAGTATAGCCTATTGCACATTGGATTGTATCCCAATGTATGAATGCGGTTGATGTGGTAATAGAATCAGCGAAAAGGTTCGTGGGGGATGAACATTTGATTTCAAAACCAGTTCCATTATTGCTTCCAGTAATTGGAGGCAACGAACTTATAACTCTAATTCTATAATTATTGCCATTTCCGTTAGAAGGTAGGGTAACATTAATGGAACCGGAAGTAGTTGATGTAATTTTACCAATATCCTTTGGGGAAGTAAAAGAGCCTTTACTATTTGATAATTGGGCAGTAAAAAAATTTCCTTGCTTAAAAACACCCGTAGCTGAATAATCTAATACTAATTGTTCTGAAGGGCAAAATGATGTACCACAAAGTGGAAATGTTTCGATAAAGTAATTAGTTAAATCAGCTCCATATTTGACAATCCAAAAATCATCCAACCCATGATTTGCATTAGCATCTCCGTCTTTCCCTGTCGATAATCCCGCGGTAATATAGTCTCCATCCGTTGTTTGTTCAATACTAAATGCCATATCTAATTTTGAACTTCCTAAGCATTTTTGCCATTGTATATACCCTTTATTATTTAATTTCAAAGTCCAAAAATCCCAGTTATAGTCTTGTGTTAAAGAATCAAAATGAACGCCACTTACCACGCCGTCATTAAGTTGAGCTTTTCCTGCAATTATATATCCATTATCTTTCGTTTCCTTTACTGAAAATATCTCTGTAGCTCCTGTAAATGTTCTTTGCCATTGAATATTACTGGACGAATCAAGTTTAATAACCCAACTCCAAAATGGTTGGTTGCATATTAAATCTCCATCGGTTGACATGGCATGTCCAATAACCAAAAACCCATTATCTGCGGTTTGTATTACATCATGTGCTTCTTCATCCAAAGTTCCCCCTAAACATTTTTGCCATTTAAGATTTCCGTTTTTATTAAGTCTGATAATCCAAAAATCATTTTCAGAGAATTGCGAATGTTGACCAACTACATCTCCATCAATTGAATTCGAATAGCCAGCCACAATATATCCGCCGTCCTTTAATTGCTTTACCGATGTGGCATATTCATTAGTACTTCCTCCAAAGCATCTTTGCCACTGAATTACTCCTGTTTTATCTAATTTTAATATCCAATAATCAGATCCACCGTGATTTCCTTTAACGTCTCCATCATTCGAAGAAGTCGTACCTGCGACAATATATCCACCATCTTTTGTTTGCTGAATTGATGTACCACCTTCTAAAGTTGAACTTCCAGAAGACCCCCAGTCGGCTCCTGAGCCACCAAAACATTTTTGCCAAACTTTTTGTCCATCAGAATTAAGTTTTAAAACCCAAACGTCTACACTTCCATGATTTCCCCTTACATCTCCATCGTTCGATTCAGTTGTTCCAACTACAATATATCCTTTATCAAAAGTTTGTTTAATTGAAGGTGTGGTCTCTAACTTAGAACCCCCATAACAATATTTCCATTTTATATTACCCGCTTTATTTAGTTTTAAAATCCAAAAGTCATCAGATCCATGATTCCCGATCACATTTTCGTCAACAGATTCAGTGGTACCTGCTACAATATATCCTTTATCGTCTGTTTCTTGTATTGATTTCACAATATCATTTTTAGTTCCCCCCAAAGATTTTTGCCAAATAATTTTTATATTATTCTGCGAATAAATAATTTGACAAATAAATAAAAAATAAATAAGTAAAAATGCTTTCATAGTTATATTTTAAGCTTGGATGGTATAAACATGTAAATTCATATCTAAATTATTTATTATTATCTGTAATAAAAATAATTATGGTAATTACATATGAGTGGGACAAGATTATTTATCAACTTTACTTATCAGAGAAAAATCAGCTTCGGACCAGCGTGACGAGCATTGAATGCCCTGCCATCGCAAATATCTGAACGTTGGCTACAACGTATGACACACCGTACAATCCAAAGTTACTGGTTGCCAAAAAGCAAATACAATGCTAATGCTATTGTACAGATACCAATGAAAGCAAAATGTACCCTGCCGTCGTAACCAGTCATAGGAATTGGTTTCTTATTGAACCATTTATCTTCATCTTTTTGTTTTCGAAAGGCATGTCTTAAGGCGAGAAAACCAATGAACAAATAAATAGCGGACATTATGTATTTAACAAATATTACTCTCAAAAAAATTTGCCGTTTATGTTTAGATGGTTTTGTAATTTGCTAAAGCAATCAATAAAATTAATTTGCTAATTTATTAAATAATTTTCCATTACAGGGTCTTCATAGCATAGCTATTGAGTGAGGGATAAGAACCTGCGGTTATTATTATTTTTCTCTGTTGAGTATCATATCATAATCTTTGCGTTGTGCTGTACAATTTGACACTTCGTAATAATGCAAAAAGGGCGTAAGACAAAACTCAATCCTATAACAATTCTCTGCGTGTGGACGGTTTCTATGATTGTATTGACACCAATTTTCATGTATATTTCAAATATCGGCGCATCAGATGGTGAACAAAAACCATTAACCACACTTGCCACAATGATTGATATAACAATTTATGGCGCTGCAATACTTTCAATTTCTAATGCGCTAATATTTCGACGATGGCTTAAAAGAAATTGGTGGTTTGTATTTATAATTGCGTTGACAATTATTCCAACTGCAAAAGATTTATGGAATAATTATTTAAAAAGCCCTTATTCTTTTTCAGAAGTAAACACAACAGTCAACGGAAATGAAATCAAGACAAAAACAGAATACTATGACGACTTTAAAATTATTAGAAGTGTGAGCATTTGGAAGAATGGTAAAAAAGATAGCGTTTGGAGAACATTTTCAAAGGACGGCAAAATTATAAGCGAGCAAACTTTTAATAATGACTCATTGGTTGAGGAATGAAAGTACAACACACAACAGCGGCTTTTGCAACAGGCTGGCCCGACATTAAGTTCTCGGCTTTAACAAGCTTCAGCAGTTATCTCAGCTTGACCTTTGATATTAAGCTTATGTTTCATATTTTCAACTCCAGTTTCAATTAAGCATTCGTATTATGCAGACACTTCGCTATCATCATGCCATCGCAAATGCTTTCGCGTTGTGCGTTATTTATGACTTCGCAAATGAATATCAATGAACAAGAAATCATCTGTTTCGACACTTGGGTACGTTGCTATACTTATAACTGTCACTGCAACAACTGGCGTGATACTTTTTATAGTATTTCACAACGTCTTATTAAAGGATAAATTCCTAGGGACAGAGACCTACAAGCTAACCTATCAATTCTTACTAATTGTTGTAGTTGGAGGTTGTATTTCGCTGCTTTTCACGTTATATATTAAAGCAAGAGAGAATCTGGATAAGGAAATAGAACATGAAAAAGAGTATCTGGAAAAGCAAAAAGAAAAGCAGGAGAATAAAGACAAAGAAGTTAGACAAATACAGCATCAGTTTTATAACGATTTTCTTCAAGCATATAATAATGTAAAGAAAATTAGGCGGTTTTTAAGAGCAACAGCACGTAAAATTTCTACGAATGCATCAGGTCAGCAAGTAATACACATTAAAGTCGCACGTTATAGTGAGTTGATGAGTGAGTTAATATCCCTTCAGTTAAGGTTTGAATATTTTTATGATGAAATTGATTCTAACAAAGGTATTTTTAAGGGTGTTGACAACATAGTATCGCTTTTAGCGAATATCAAGAACATTGAGGAGTATTTAAATAGTATTGTAGGGGAGTATGAGTCCTGTTATAATCTTTATCCAAATCAATCGTTTATTGATGATGTCACATATATACCAGTAGATAGTTTACCCAAGTTAAGTGAGTTCATCGAAAAATATAAGGATGCGGTAGAATTCAAACAGCAATTCAAAGATGCAGCCGATAGAGTATCCGGAACGGTAATGAGATTTTTTCTTAATGATTGAAAAATGTGCTACTACAGAGCGTACAACATTGGCTTTGCAATATGGTCGCTGACGAGCAAGCGCTAAGCGATAGTAATAAATTTAAACTGACTTAACAGGGGCGACACCACATCGCAAAGCCGTGAAACGTTAGCCATAACCTTATGACACCCTCAAATTCATACATACTTGGGACGATTTAAGAACATAGAAATACAGGGGCTACTAATCGAAGATTTTGGAAAGACATTCGTAGACAGCATTAACAATGTAATCGAGACTTCTAATTTAACCGAAGAAGAAGCTTTAAAAAAATTTGCACCTAAATTTAATAAGTTACTTTCTAACTATGAAGAGAGTATTTCTTCACTTTATGTAGAACATCACAAATTTAATTTTGATAGTTTTCTTAAATCACAATTTAGAAACCAACAAAAAATTGCAAAAACACATAAGGAAAGTTTCGTTGGTTTTATATTATACATAAATGGTTGTTTCAACATCTACGAGAAAATCATTGAACAATTAAAACGCAAAAGAGTTGATAATACGCTTAAAATGACTGTTGCGCTCTATGGATTGATAATTAGGCGAGCAGACGAAATATTAAATCA
>Ga0206942_1067_pt1 | contig 32456 bp, 24 predicted proteins | sample Alteio_BWOrgHeat_6_FD_153253 | JGI IMG/M metagenome (GOLD analysis project Ga0206942, IMG submission 153253) | Enriched cells from forest soil in Barre Woods Harvard Forest LTER site, Petersham, Massachusetts, United States -... | ecosystem: Environmental > Terrestrial > Soil > Temperate forest > O... | reverse complement strand
CCCTCCATTGAGGTGGCGGGAGAGGCCATGAATGCCGATGAAGCGGAAAAGATGATTGAGGAGCTTAATCCCGATTTGCTCTTTCTTGACATTCAGATGCCGGGACGCAATGGTTTTCAACTTCTAGAGTCGCTTGACTCTGCACCTCTGGTTGTATTTACTACCGCTTATGACGAGTTCGCCCTTAAGGCTTTTGAGGTGAATGCTTTGGATTACCTGCTTAAACCGATTCAACCCGAGCGGTTGAGCGAAGCCGTACACAAAATCCTGGAAAAAGAAAAAGTCAAGTCAGGCCGTGGCCATGACAAAAAACTTGGTGTTGAGGATCAGGTGTTTGTCAAAGATGGCGAACGCTGTTGGTTTGTAAGCTTAGCCAATGTGCGCATGTTTGAATCGGATGGAAACTACATCAAGGTTTATTTTGATAATAATCGCCCGATGATCCATAAATCGCTGAATGCGTTAGATGAAAAATTAGACGAGCGCGCATTTTTTAGGGCCAGCAGAAAGCACATCATTAATTTAAGCTGGGTGGAAAGTATTGAATCCTGGTTTAATGGCGGCTTAATGGTAAAATTGAAGGGTGGCGACAAGGTGGAAGTCAGCCGAAGGCAAGCTGCAAAATTCAAAGACATGATGAGTTTGTAAAAAAATTAACCCTGTTTTGAGAAAGTTCAAAACAGGGTTAATGAATTACTTTATAAGCAACTTACGCAGGGGAAGTAGATCGTTCAACTTTAGTTTGCTGCTTAAGAATTACTGTTTTTCTTGCCTTATAGCCGCAATATCCACACAGATAATGTTTCGTAATTTCACCTTCTTCTGTTTCAGTGGGCTGTCTTACAATCTCCTCCTTTACAACTTTGAAAGTTTGGTAGTTGCATTCCGGGCACTGCAGGGCATGTAAGTGACCAGCATATTTTTCAATTTGATGATGCCCGGTCTCTTCGTCCACCCAAACATCATAATCCACAGAGAAGACATTTTCTTCTGCCTGCATACCTTCATCCAAATAAGCATCTTCTTCTTCTTCACTAAGGAGCTTCATGGGCTTGCCTGTTTTCGGAGAAATCCGGGGCATATAGCGGAGAACCTTGAGCCGTTTCTCGATATAAAAAGGATAATAAAATTTAAGCAGGTTTTGTACAATAACCGCAACGATCAAACCCATTGCAGCGGTGACAAATATCCGCACGCCAATCAACACGGGGGTGAGGTGCGTAAGGGATGAATTAGCAAACAAACAACCACCAACGATCAAAATGATTACTGCAATCCACAGGCTAGTGATTTCGTACTTATTGATGAAATCGTATTTCTCCTTACTGCCCTTTGTAGTGGTTAGTCTGATATAATAGCCCAACGCAATCAGAATGCCAACCGCCCAACAAACAAAGGACAAGTTTTGAGCTAAGGCATTCCAGGAATCATAGTTCTCTATTACTTCTACTTCTTCATTCATAATAGTTTGATTTTGGGTTTGTTATAAAGACATCAAATATAGTTAAAAGAGTTAATTCTTGCCTTTCGCCATTAACAAATATAATGAAGTTGAAGCGGCAATTAATGCAACTTTTTTTAAAAAAGTAAGCCCTGGGAAGCCAAATTAGATTTTAAAACAAAATCGGCAACGATTGTAATTGCCTCGTCCCGCATCTCGAACATCGCCATGTGGGCGGTGTCTTTTAGAACATGGACGGTACATTTCTTGGCTAAACGACTAAATTCTTCTACACTTTCCATCGGTATAACAGTGTCTTTTTCTCCTCCTAAGACAAGCACTGGCTTTTCAAAATCCTCTAAAAAGCCAACTGAAGAAGGCCTGTCGCGCATGGCGACAGTATAAGCTAAAAGTGTCTTTTTTTGTGTTTTTCTTGCGATCTCACTTGTCAGGAGAATTGCCGGATGTTTATTATTGTAAAATAAACCTGGCACTAATGTGTCAACAAATGGAACGACACCATTTTTGTTTACAAATTCAATAACCCTGTCACGGTTCGCTTTCCGCTCATCACTATCGGGGTACGGTGTCGAATGAAAAAGTCCCAGCCCTGCAATTTTGTTTTCATCCCGTTTTGCCATCGCCAATGCCACGTATCCGCCAAGGGAATGCCCAATTACAATGGGCTGGTGAATTCCTCTTCGATCGATCCAATTCAAAATTTTCTCGGAAATCTCATGGATAGAAAAGGGAACCATCGGAAGTGGACTTCCTCCAAAACCTGGGAGATCAATTACCCAAACTTCAAATTTTTCCGCAAGCTTCTCATAAAAACCTCTCCAAATTTCATGGGTTTCACAAAAACCATGAATCAAAATCACGGGCAAGCCTTTGCCCAATTTCTTGAAATAAATTTCTTCCATTACACCATGGACTTCGCGGGCTCAAGCAGCCCCATAACGGTACGTTCAATACCATCCGGGTCAAAACCACATTCGCGGTGCAATTCGATTTGCTCTCCATGTTCGATTACAGCATCGGGAATGCCGAGTCGTTTTATTTCAGCCTGATAATTTTGGTCTGTCATAAATTCAACAACAGCACTTCCAAAGCCGCCCATGATACAGCCATCCTCTACCGTCACGATCTTTTTGAATTTCTTGAAAACCTCGTGCAGGATTCGCTCGTCCAGTGGCTTTACAAAGCGGAGATCATAGTGGGCAATGTTAACACCCTGCTTTTCCAACCGATCACAAACTTCAATAACATAGTTGCCGACATGCCCAAGGGTGAGAATGGCCAGGTCATCCCCGTCTTTTATTTTTCTTCCGGTTCCAATTTCTATTTGATTAAACGGTGTTCTCCAGTTTGGCATCACGCCCTGCCCCCGAGGATAGCGGATAGAAAAAGCTTTTTCTTTGCGCGGCAATTGTGCTGTGTACATTAAGTTACGCAACTCTGATTCATTCATTGGAGCAGCCACAATCATATTGGGCAAGCACCTGAAATAAGCTATATCATATGCACCGTGATGCGTGGGCCCATCGGCACCAGCGAAGCCTGCTCGGTCCAAACAAAAGTTGACCGGCAAATTTTGAATACAAACGTCGTGCACTACCTGATCATAAGCCCGTTGCATAAACGAACTATAAATATTACAAAACGGAACAAGGCCTTGCGTTGCCAGGCCTGCCGAAAAAGTTACGGCATGTTGTTCTGCAATGCCCACGTCAATAGCTCGATCGGGCATCTCTTTCATCATGATGTTCATTGAGGAGCCAGAAGGCATCGCCGGCGTAATCCCGATGATCTTGTCATTCAACTTAGCCAATTCTACCATGGTATGCCCAAATACATCCTGGTACTTTGGCGCTTGCGGCTTGTCGTGAATCTTCTTGTGGATTTCACCGGTTATTTTATCAAATGTTCCCGGAGAATGCCATGTAGTGGCATTACCTTTTTCCGCCGGACCATAGCCCTTCCCCTTGATCGTGATACAATGCAGGATTTTCGGGCCTTTTATCTTCTTTAGATCGTTGAGCACAGCAACCAAGTGATCTACATCGTGACCATCGACTGGGCCAAAGTAGCGCAAGTGCAGTGACTCAAATAAGTTACTTTGACTCAGCAACGCGGACTTCACACCCGTTTCGATTTTTGAAACAATCTCTTGTGCGTTTTTTCCAAATTTGGAAAGTTTACCCAGCATGTTCCAAACATCATCTTTCAGGCGATTATAAGTTTTTGATGTTGTGATGTCAGTCAAGTAATCTTTCAATGCGCCAACATTTGGATCGATGGACATGCAGTTATCGTTCAGGATAATCAAAAGATTAGTATCTGACACGCCAGCATGGTTTAGCCCCTCGAAGGCCATACCCGCTGTAAGGGCACCATCACCAATAACGGCGATGTGCTGCTTGTCTTGAATTCCTAGATTTTTTGATGCAAAAGCCATCCCCAGCGCTGCGGATACTGAAGTGGATGAATGGCCAACTCCAAAGGTATCAAACTCACTTTCCTTTCTTTTGGGGAAGCCCGAAATTCCTTTGTATAATCGATTGGTATGAAATGCGTCCCGACGACCTGTCAAAATCTTATGACCGTATGCCTGATGACCTACGTCCCAAACCAATTGGTCATAGGGGGTATTAAAAACGTAATGCAAAGCCACCGTGAGTTCAACCACGCCCAAGCTCGCACCAAAATGTCCGCCATAAACAGAAACGTTATCAATAATGAAGTGACGTAGTTCATTCGAAAGCTGAACCAGCTGCCCTTGATCGAGCTTTTTCAAATCCGATGGACCGTTGATTTCGGCCAATAGTTTACCGGGGGTAATGAGCATTTGTTGGTGCAAATTATAACTCTTTTGCTTAAGCCTAACAGGCCGATAAAGTTATTGGTTTAACTCCATTTAAATTAATTCAACGGCAAATTTACGTATTTCTGATTGTCTGGGATTTTCTCGTTCGATTTGAATATTTTTGAGGACTTTTAAGATTATGGCACAAGAAAATTTTGAGGTTAGGTTACCCCTGTTTGAAGGTCCGTTTGACCTGCTTTTGTTCTTTATTGAACGCGATGAATTGGATATTAACGATATTCCGATATCCCAGATCACAAGGGAGTTTTTGGAATACCTGCACCGGCTGGAAACTTTAAATATTGAAGTGGCGAGCGAATTCATTTTAGTGGCCGCCACGCTCATGCGCATTAAATCAAGAATGTTGCTTCCCCGCCCTCAGTTAGATGAGCTGGGTAATGAGATCGACCCCCGTGAAGAGTTGGTTAAGCATTTGATGGAATACAAAAAATACAAGTCAGTCGTGGAACAATTCCACAAGATGGAGGAGACCGAGTTGATGAAAGAAAAGCGGGGAAATTTGATGAAAGAACTCCGCCAGTTGGCTGAAGTCTCAAATGTGGAAGCTGAATTGCAGGACGTTGACCTTTTCAAATTACTTACCGTTTTTGAAAGAGTCTTGAAGCGGCAGGAAGAAGAAAAGAACAGGCCGGTCCATCAGGTGATCCAATATCCCTATACCATTGAGGGGCAAAAAGAATTTATCTTAAACGAGGTCACGGCCAAACCGCGGGTTGCTTTCACCGAGCTATTTGAAAAAGCCCCTACGCGCATTGCTTTAATTTTCAATTTTCTAGCGATCCTTGAAATGCTTGCCAATGGTTTGTTGAACATCCAAGTAGGTGAGGGCTATAATAACTTTTGGGTGACAAGGCCGGAGGAGGTACCTCAACATTAGTCACCTCCAGAGCAAATCCTTCTCTTGCCAAGGTGATTATTTTGCCACGAAGGAGATGAAAATAATAACGGATATTAATGAACCAGTAGGCCCTGCGCCTTCAGAAAATTAAGCTCGCTTAGTTTAGTGTTATATGCAGCTTGTGAGAACTGGTACTGCGCATCTTCAGAGGTTTGTTTAACGGTTCGGTATTCGATGTAATTAGACAAGCCTTGCTTAAAACGTTGCGCAGCGATAAAGAGATTCTGATTCGCAAGTTGCACACTCTGCCTTTCAATCTCCATGATTTTTAAATTATTCTGAAAACCTAAATACGCCTTATACAAATTTGATTTTTCCTGCAACGTGGATGCTTTCAGACGCTCATTATCTGATGCCACCTGAATAGTTTGATTTCTCATGGCGGTTTGGGTGGTAAGGTTATTGAGTACTGTCCATGAAAAAATAAATCCTGCGTTCCACCCAAAATTTTGATTCAGCCGTTGTAACCCAATGTCTTGGGAAGCCCATTGATACGAATAGTTTCCGGTAATGCCAATTTTAGGCATTCGATTAGCTTTGAATTCCTTCAGGGCCAACTCATCTATCTCCACCGTTTTTTTTCCGATTAAAATTGTGCTGTTGTTTTTGTCAGTGTTGTCTAAAGCGCTTTCATATTCAGGCTTAGTTTGGATATTGATTGTATCAGGAACGCTGAACTCGGCATCCGGCGATTGCTTTAAAACAACATTCAAGTTAACACGCTGTTCATTTAACAAATTTTGCTGCTGCATAATTTGCGCCTGAATGGTATTGTAATCAATCTGTGTTTGTAAAACATCCACGTTAGAACCGACGCCGGCCTTTAGTTTTTGCTCAGCCAGTTTTTTTTGATCTTCAGCCAGAAGCAAAGAGGCATTTAAAGCCTTAATAAACTGCTCTATACTTATCATTTGATAATATGTAGTAAGCGCCGTTAGCAAAGTGTTTTCAATCGTTAACCGGTATTGCAAATTGCTTAAATCTTCGGCACGGTTTAATTTCTTTTTGGTGGCAAACATTTTCAACCCATCGAAAAAATACCAGGTGACGACAAGTGAAGGAGAGTAGCTTATTGAATTAAGTGTTTGCTTGTCAACGTTTAAGGTGGGATTGGAATATTTGAGCGTACTTGTTGTTTGACCAATGCCCAGCGGGCTTTGCGGACTGCCTGCCCCTATGGAAACTTGAGGCAGCATCCCGGTAGTACCTCCTGAAACCGTACCCCCTGTGGATTGACCGCCACCTACCAAGCCGATGTTATTATTGTTTTTTGCTACCTGTATGTTATTTTTAGCAATCTTAATGTCAAAGTTGTTTTCAATAGTTGTCTTAATGACATCTTCTAAGGTTAGTAAATCCTGACCCTTAACGGAAGATGTTATTAAAAGTATAGATAGGGTAATAAATTTATACATGTTTTTCATACGCAATCTGCATCGCCTCCTCGATGGTCAACTTCTGGCGGGCGAAGGAAAAATTTAAAATAATTGTGAAAATTAAAAACGCGGGATAGAATTTACTGCTCATAGACTAATTCCTTGTGAGGTTGTTGGGTAATCGTTTCATCGGCCAGTTCGGCATCAATGTGCTTTCTTTTTCTGGAGAGATAGGAATACATCGCGGGGATGACAAAAAGCGTAAGCACCAATGAGAACATAATGCCGCCAACAATCACAACACCTAATGGAATGCGGCTTGTACTGGCATCACCCAACGATAAAGCCAAAGGCAATGAACCTAATGCCATTGCTAAACTGGTCATCAATATGGGGCGCAACCGCAACCGTGAAGCTTCCAGCACAGCATCAATTTTAGAAAGCCCTTCTTCCCTTTTTTGATTGGCAAACTCCACGATCAAAATTCCGTTTTTCGTCACCAGGCCAATCAGCATAATCATACCGATCTGCGAAAATATGTTGATGGTTTGATGGAATATCCAGAGTGAAATAAAAGCTCCGCTGATTGCCAGAGGTACCGTCACCATTATCGTAAGCGGATCGATGAAGCTTTCAAACTGTGCAGCCAACACCAGGTAAATCAAAATCAAAGCCAGGATAAAGGCAAATGATGTATTGCCAGAGCTTTCCGCAAAATCGCGTGACGTGCCCGACAGCGAGGTGGTGAACGTTTCATCCATTAAAGGTTTGACGATGGACTCCATCGCTGCAATACCATCTCCAATCGTTTTACCCGGAGCAAGGCCGGCAGAGATCGTCGCTGATTTATAACGATTGAAGTGGTACAACGCCGGGGGCGTGGCTGATTCTTCAACCGTCACCACGTTGTCAATCGAAATCAGTTGTCCGGAAGTCGTTCGCACATATAGTTTTTTCAGGTCATCGGGATCATCACGGTCTAACCGGATCACCTGACCAATCACCTGATATTGTTTTCCTTCTCTTGTAAAATACCCGAAGCGAAGGTTACTGTACGCCAGTTGCAACGTTTGAGAAATATCCTGGACGCTGATGCCCAATTGAGTTGCCTTGAGGCGATTAATTTTCACGCGCAACTCGGGTTTGTTAAATTTCAGATCAACATCCACGCCGAGCAACGTCGGATTACCGCTTGCCTTTTCCAAAATTTTGGGAAGCACTTCCTGCAGTTTATCAAAGTCGTTGTTTTGAACGACAAACTGCACCGGCAAACCACCCCTTCGGTTCACGGCAATAGTTTGCTCCTGAATTGCGAATGCTTTGCCTTGCGGAAACCTGGGCAGGTTTCGGCTTACCATGTCAACAATTTGCTGTTGTGACCGGTTTCGCGCTTTCGGATCGATTAAAGTGGTTCTAATGGACCCCGCATTGACCGAACCCGCACCACTCCACGAAGGAGCTGTAACTGAAAGAATAATCCTGGCCTCGGGAACAGAATCCTCTGTAAGTGTTATCAACTTATCAATATAAGAATCCATGTAGTCGAATGAAGTGCCCTCTGGTGCAATAATATTTAAGCGGTATTGGTTGCGATCTTCCAGAGGTGCCAATTCAGACTGGATATTCTTGCTGAGGAAATAGACGGATGCCATGCAAAATAAAATGATCGCGAAAGCTACCCATCGCATTCTCATGAATGCCGCCAAAAACCTGCTGTAGCCGTTTTCCATACCAACAAAAAAAGGTTCCGTCACCCTGTAAAACCAGGAGTGTTCATGGTTTTCACGGGTAAGTTTCACACTTAACACGGGGGTTAATGTTAAAGAAACAAAAGCTGAAATAAGAACGGCTCCCGCTACTACGATTCCGAATTCACGGAACAACCGACCTACAAAACCTTGTAAAAATACGATCGGTAAGAAAACAACTGCCAACGTGATCGATGTAGAAATCACGGCAAAGAAAATTTCTTTTGATCCTTCTTTTGCGGCACGGTACTTATTCATGCCTCCTTCTAATTTCTTATAAATATTTTCAGTAACCACAATACCGTCGTCAACCACTAGCCCGGTGGCCAATACAATTGCCAACATGGTCAGCACGTTAATGGAGAATCCAAACAAATACATGATAAAGAATGTAGCAATTAACGAAACCGGAATATCGATTAATGGGCGAAAGGCAATGAGCGCGTCACGGAAAAACAAATAAATAATCAACACGACCAGCAAAAAAGAAACCAGTAAAGTTTCTTGTACCTCTGAAATAGCCCGTTTGATAAAGATCGTTTGATCAAGGGCTATATTGAGTTTGATATCGCTTGGCACCTCTTTCTTAATCTGATCCATCCTCTTGTAAAACTCGTCGGCAATGGAAACATAGTTGGCGCCCGGCAGCGGCACCAAAGCCAGACCGACCATTGGGATGCCCCTGTCTTTAAGAATGGATTCTTCATTTTCTGGTCCCAGCATGGCACTGCCTACATCTTTCAGACGAATGTCTCCGGTGGGAACAGCCTTCACAATCACATCGTTGAAATCCTCTTCGGTATAAAGCCTTCCAAAAGTTCGAACAGTCAACTCGGTAGCGTTGCCGGCTATTTTGCCCGATGGCAGTTCAACGTTTTCCCGATCGAGTGCGTTTTGAACATCCAGTGGTGTGAGATTGTAAGCCGTTAGTTTGGACGGATCCAACCATATCCTCATGGCAAATTTTTTCTCACCCCAAATTTGAACACTGCTAACTCCTTTGATCGTTTGTAATCTTTCAACAAGAACGTTCGTAGCATACTCGGTTAACTGCAAAGGGTTTTTTGTACTGCTCTGAACCGTCATGCTGATGATTGCATCGGAATTCGCGTCGGCTTTGGAAACGACGGGAGGTAAGGTAAGGTCAAGAGGCAACGAGCTTCGTGCCTGAGAAACTTTATCGCGTACATCGTTAGCAGCAGCCTCTAAGTCAACGCCTAATTCAAACTCAACATTGATGCTGCTTCGGCCGATGCTGGAAGTGCTGGAGATATTTCTGATACCCGCAATGCCGTTAATCGATTTCTCCAAAGGCTCGGTAATCTGTGATTCAACGATGTCGGCATTAGCTCCTGAGTAAGTGGTTTGAACATTGACGTTAGGGGGGTCGATGGCGGGGTAGTCACGTACTCCCAAAAATTTAAAACCAACCAGCCCAAAGAGAATCAAAACGATACTCATCACAAAGGCCAGCACCGGACGTCTTAAGCTTAATTCTGAGATGTTCATCACTCAACTGTTTATTGTTATTACATTATCCTATTTCGAATTATAGCGACTCACTTTCGTAATTTTCAGTTTCGACTTTGGCCGAATGGCCATCAGTCCCGTGGTAATGATGGTATCGCCTGCCTTTAAGCCTTTAACAATTTGCACAAATACCGAATCGCGTATCCCGGTTTCAACCGTCAAAAAACGAATGCTATCCTTCCGAAGCAAGATAATTTGTTTACTTCTGGCTTGAGGAATCACAGCCTGTGAGGGCACCATCAAAGCGTTCTTATTTCTGCCTAGCTGTAAATTCACTTTTGCAAAAATACCCGGTATCAACTCTGCATTACTTTCATTAACGATGGATTTAATCTTTAATGTTCGTGTTACTTGATCTACGTTGCCCTCCGTTGCTACCACGGTCGCCCGGTGATCTTCATCTCCTCCATCGACTCTGAATTTCACACTATAACCGGGCGCAATATTTTTGGCATACTTTTCGGGAACCGAAAATTCCAATTTCAATTGATCAACCTGGCGGACGCTCGTAAGAACATCAGTCGGTGAAACGTATGACCCTAAGCTGACGTTTCGCAAACCAAGTTTGCCATCATAAGGGGCACGTACTTCCGTTTTTGAGATTGAAATTTTTGTTGTTTCGATATCCGCGTTGAGGTTGTCAACGGCCAAGGCGCTCAAATCAAAATCCTGTTGGCTAATTCCGTTGATGGCAAGCAGATCCTTCTGCCTCTCCACCGTACGTTTTGAAATATCCAACTGCACTTGAAGTTTCCTTAATTGAGCTTGCAAGTCTTTATCGAAAAGTTTTACCAATAAAGCTCCCTTTTTTACTAAAGCACCCTCCTGGATATTGAGCTGTACAACCCTGCCGGTTACCTCAGGTCGGATTTGAGTTTCTTCCACCGGTAAAAGCGATCCTGGCACCTCAATATTTTCACTCTCCGTGTGGGCTTCAACCACGAATCCTTCCACCAACAGTGGCCCTCCTGATTTAAGTTTTACCACATTGGCTTTGTCTTTGCAAGCCGTTACTACTAAAGTAGCTACTAAGAATAGTGTAAAAATTTTAACCATAAAATAACCGATAATCAAAAATTTAAAGTTAACGCAATCTCGCTCCGGAAGTTTAGTGATTGATACAGGCTATAAACCGTTCATGTAATTTTATAACTTCCGGAACAACCAACGCCGTCTCATCGTTGCGAATTACAAAATCAGCACGTTTGGTTTTTTCTTCTTCGGGCATCTGGCTACGGATAATTTTTAGCACATCCTCTTTCATTCTTGATTTGTCCCGCATTATTACTCGCTGCACTCGCAAACGTTCAGGCGCCGTCACTACAATAATTTTGTCTAATGACTGGTATGAACCTGATTCAAAAAGCAATGCAGCCTCTTTTACAAGGTAGGGCGAGTTTTTATTTTCGAGACTCCATCCCTCGCTATCAACTGCTACTCTTGGGTGAACGAGTCGATTGAGTTGCTCTAGTTTAACCGGGTCATCGAATACTTCTTTACTCAAGTAGCCGCGGTTCAAGGATCCATCCTTTTGATAGCTCAGCTCGCCAAATTTTTCAATGATTTGATCGACAAGAATTCTATCCGTGGTCATTAATTTTTTTGCCCTCAAGTCTGCATCGTAAACCGGAATTTTCAAGACGGAAAAAATTTTGCATACCAAACTCTTACCAGAACCAATTCCACCTGTAACCCCGATGCGTAGTGGCTTGTTCATTTTTTTATTTAATGATTTTTCGCACGCTCATTTTAATAAAGCATGCACTGAATCAACACGTAACAATTGAGCAAATGACGGCGTATTAAAAACGGACGGAACCATCACTTTATTCACTTTGAGGTATTTTGCGTTAGCCTTGGAAAAAATTTGACTTGCCTCCCTGTTAAAATCTTCCAACCGATTCACGGGGATTTGAAATTGCGCTTCAATACTGTCAGGCACACCGATTGAACTATTCTTTTCTATCAATACCTTCAGGCGCCTGCTTACTTCCATTACCCGGCCAACCTCAAACATGACCTGAGCAACGGGTGGGTCCCGTTTTACGAATTCACTTCCCGGGAAATCGATCTCCACTTCCTCACGAAAATTATTGCTCACGTTCTTTTCATCGACAACAAGTCGTATAGAATCTGGCATTGCATGAAGCCAGAGCTGCGGTCCTTTCAACCTTACCGAGTCAGGGAGTACTACAATCGGACTAATGCGGCCGTAGCCTTCCCGAAAAGTAACGGACGAAATATCCGCCGCCAATTTGTAGCGGTGTGCATCCAATTGATCAATTTGGATATGGAGCGTATCGGTAACCACATAGTTGATTTTTAGGTTACCCACTTGAGTGGCAAAAATGGGTTCGAGTGTACTCCCAACGATTTTTTTTACTTCATTGGGTCTTTCCAGGGGAATAATTACCGGTGGCACTTTTACGCCAAAACGTTTCCGGAAAAGCTCCCAGCCGTTTCCCGAAACATTTAGATTTACAGTTTTAGGAAGGTGCTCGGCCGGTGCATACTTTTCTCCATCGAACTCGAACAAAAGCGGAAAGGGAATATTTGTTGAGTAATTCTTATTGAAGGCATTAAAAATCCAAAAAACCACTGCAGTAAGTATGCACAGCGACACGGCCTTCCAATTGGCACGATCAAAGCGCAAAACGTTGAATAATAGACGTAGTATGTTCATGGCTTCACACGAACATACCTCTTTAATGGGTCCTGAAATAGCGCTATGTGAGATGTATTTTGCCTCATTTGCCTTAAAGTAGGCAGTCGGCAGTGAGGTCTGTACTGCTAAATGATAACTGCTTAGCCACTTTTTTAAAGTGTATCATAGTAAAATCTATGTCTTAACGTATTCAGGCTGCAGGTTTTTTATTCGCAGCTGCCTTGGTGGATTCCATAGAAACAGCAGACTTAGAGAACTTAATACGAGCACCTCTTTCAACTTCAACGATAAAAGTGTCGTCTTCAATTTCTGCAATCCTTCCGTGCAACCCGCCAATGGTTACAATGTAATCTCCTCTTTTTATTTCTTCCGTGAACTTTTTTTGGTCTTTCGCTTTTTTCTGTTGAGGTCGAATCATGAAAAAATAAAGAATGCCGAACATCAGCACCATCATCAGGGGAAAGCTCCAACTGTTTTGGGCTTGAAGTAATATGGAATACATAGTTATTAAAGGTTTTTAAGATGCAAAGTTATCCGTTTGGCCTGAACCTGACAAGCTTCAATGAAGCTTGTCAACAGTTAGATTGATTTTATCATCACTAAGACACAGGGCACCTACTTGGTCGGCCCGTTTGCACCATCCGGTTTAGGTGTAACCATGGCTTTGAATTTGACCATCGTAGTTTTTGGCCAGGTGTTGGCCGTAACGGTTATCGTCTTGTTTTGAATTCCAGTCTTCCCGTGGGTATCAAACTCTGCTTTAACGAAGCCTGTTCCTCCAACAGGAATAGGAGATTTCGTCCAATCTGGCACTGTGCAACCACAGGAGGGTTGGGCATTCTGAATGATCAATGGCGCCTGGCCGGTGTTTTTTACATTGTAGGTGAACGATACCTTTTGGCCTTCAGTAACTGTACCAAAATCATGGTCAGTCGTGTTAAACTCGATGATCGGTAACGGCCCTTCAGGTTTTTCTTCCGGGGTTGTAGGGGCTGTAGCGGTATTCGTCGCTGGGGTTGCCTGGGCAGGCGCGGTTTTACCTCCTTCCAACTGAGCGAGTCTGCTCTCCAATTCTGCAATTCTCTTTTCAGAAGCCCGATCGCGACAGCTTATGAAGGCGAGAACCAACACAGAACTAAAAATTAGAGTTAATCTACTTTTCATAACCTCATTATTTTATTTTACTAATCGAAAAATTAACGTTTAAAATTAACTGCTATCGATAATGAAGGCAAATCAATTGATCCATTTAACAAAACTTTAACTGCTCTTGCCCCGGATTTGCTCAAGAAGTTCATCCACATCATCGAGCAATTGCTGCGCCTTTCCCTTAGCTTCTGAAACTACCTTTTGGCCCTGCGATTGAGCGTCTGAAGTGAGCGGAGTATCCTTGCCACTAATTAAGTCATCTAAATAATCCTGCAATAATTTTTTATACTTGTCCAACTGAAACGAAAGCTTCTCGCGCGTGTTAGACCCCTTATCCGGGGCATACAAAATTCCAAGGATCGCCCCAGCCGCCGCTCCCGCCAAAAATGCCATCAAGGTGTTGCTACTCTTCTTGCCCATAGTCGTGCTTTTTTAGAAATGCAAAGATAAAAAGTATTTAGTGCGATTTACTTATTATCAAGAAGTCCTCGTCCGCTCTTCTTTATTTCGCCTGACTCTTTCATGGTTTTGGAGATGACATCCAAGATGCCATTGATAAACTGCCTGCTTTTGGGGGTGCTGTATTCCTTTGAAAGTTCGAGGTATTCATTGATCGTAACCTTCACGGGAATGTTTGGAAAATACACCATTTCCGAAATCGCCATTTCAAGAATCACTCGATCCGTGAGTGGCAGGCGATCGACCTCCCAATTGCGGGTATTTTTAGCAATCAATTCTTTATAGTGCGGATCCAAATCGATCACTTGGTTAAACAACTGCTCGATAAAGCTGCAGTCGTCATCCCAATTAAGGGACACTTTTTGTAGTATCATCTTCCCATCTGCATACGACTTGATGGTTTTGTCTACCATGCTTTTCACGATGTCTTTGTCTTCGGCCCATTGCAGGTTCTGATCTTCAAAATAATCGTTGATTACACCCTTGCCCAAAATAATTTTTCGGCTAAGGTGCTTAATAAATGTTTTCTCCATTTCTTCGTCCGGATGATCAGCACCAATGAATTTTTGGTACCCAGTGTCCTCCTTAAGCACATCTCGAAACCAACCCCTGATTTTGTCCGTTCGTCCTTGCCACCCTGAGTTTTCTTTTGCTAACGATTTTTGTAAATCATCATTTTGCTTCCATGCCTTAATCCAACGGTGCTGAATAAAATTCTTGTGATCCGCTCTTTTTTCGGTGGCCGCCTGATCTGCCAGCGCAACCATCAACGCGATTATACTGTGGTACAGGGCTGAAAGTTTCTCCATTTCCAGCAAGATATTTTTGCTCAGCGAAACTTGATCTTTTTTAAGCGATTTCTTATACAACTTGATTGCCTCATCCACCGCCTTGCTGATCATTGGATCCTCCCCCACCGCATTAGCGTCTGACATCTTTTTTTCGAAGAGTTGAAGAGCCAGTTTTTTTTGAGACCGAAGCAAATCCTTGTCTTGAACCTCCATAGAATTAAGGTTCGGACTAAACCACTCTTCGATTAAATCACGCGCTACCAGCAAATCGGCCTCTCTACATTGCGTATAAGCAAATAGGCTTTGCATAATTTTAATGCGGATGGTGCGCCTGTTGAGCATGATGAAGAACGTTTTTTGAAGCGGCAAATTACGCGCTTGCGCTTAAAATGTGAAAGACTTTGTCAGATATGTACGCTTTTCCGAACTTGCACGCTACAATTCTCGTTCGCTATCCTTGTAAATTACCTCCATAACGAGTGAAAGAACTCTCTCATCTGAATAAATATTTGCTTAAATACAGGTGGAGCCTCATTTGGGGGCTTGTTTTTGTCATCATCTCCAACCTATTTCAAATTTTGCCAGCACAATTTGTTCGCTATTCCATTGACTTGGTGGTGGACAATATAAGGGTGTACCGCTCTTTCGATAATAGCAGCATACAGCAAGCTTTCTTTGACGTTTTTGCACGGAGCATATTAATCTATGCCATGCTCATACTGGCTATGGCCTTATTGCGCGGGGTATTTTTATATTTTGTTCGTCAAACTTTAATTGTCATGAGCCGTCTTGTGGAGTATGACCTTAAAAACGAAATCTTTGAGCACTATCAATCCCTTCCCATTAGTTTTTACCGCAGAAATAATACCGGTGATCTAATGAACAGAATCAGCGAAGATGTTGGCCGGGTGCGGATGTATGTGGGGCCTTCGATCATGTACGGTCTCCAGCTCTTCACCTTGTTTGCCATGCTCGTTCCGATCATGTTTGCGATCAGCCCGAAGCTAACGTTATATTCTCTATTGCCGTTACCCTTGTTGTCCATTACGATATTTTACGTTAATAATATTATTGAGCATCGAAGTGAAGAAATTCAAAAAAGTCAATCGAGGCTTAGCACTTTTGTTCAAGAGGCATTTTCAGGCATACGTGTTTTAAAATCTTTCACACGCGAAAAAGAATCGATTGCAAACTTTGCATTGGAAAACAATGAATATAAACACCAATCGGTAAAGCTGACGAAGGTTGAGGCGTTATTTTACCCGATTGTACTGGGGTTGGTTGGGTTGAGCATTATTTTCACGGTCTATGCCGGCAGTGTTGAAGTGATTAATGGAACCCTCACCATTGGCAACATCGCCGAGTTTATTATTTATGTAAACATCCTCACCTGGCCCGTCACCCTGTTAGGTTGGACAAGCAGTCAGGTAAAGCGTGCAGAAGCCTCCCAAAAGAGGATCAATGAATTTTTGAACATACAAACCGATATCATTTCTACTAAAAACACCGAGTGTGAAATTGCGGGAAAGGTAGCGTTCAAAAATGTTTCTTTCACGTATCCCGATACGGGCGTTGAGGCCTTGAAAAATATTTCTTTTACAATCAGCCCGGGCGAGTCTTTAGGAATTATTGGCACTACAGGTTCAGGCAAGAGCACCATTGCCAATTTAGTTTCACGCCTGTACGATGTTACAAATGGCGAAGTTCTCATTGACGAAATTCCAATTAAAGATTTGGATTTAATTTCTTTACGAAAGCAAGTCGGTGTGGTGCCGCAAGATGTTTTCCTTTTCAGCGACACCATCTATAACAATATTGGTTTTGGCCTTGAAAAACCCGGGGAGGACAAAATTATTCAAGCGGCCAGGGACGCCGATGTGTTTGACAATATCCAGTCGTTTCCAAAAGGCTTCTCCACTCGGGTGGGTGAACGAGGCATCACTTTATCCGGAGGACAAAAGCAACGAGTGTCTATCGCCCGTGCAGTTGCTCGGGAACCAAAAATTCTAATTCTCGATGACGCTCTTTCTGCTGTTGATACGAAAACGGAAAACAATATCCTTAACAGCATGAAGAAAATAATGATTGGACGTACAACGATCATCATTTCCCACCGCGTATCTTCGGCTAAACTAGCTCATAAAATTCTAGTGCTTCATGATGGGGCGATCGTAGAAGAGGGTACCCATGAAAGCCTATTGGCAAGAGAAGGAGTTTATAAGGAGCTGTATGAAAAACAGATGCAGACCGACGAAGTGGAAACTGATTAAAAAACGTATCGAATCCCAACTCCTCCCTGAAAGCGTTGGTAACCGGGATCAATCAGTGTATCCGTGTACAATTCTACTTCAATAAAAGCTGAAATAGGCAACGAAAAATAAGAGTACTCAAAACCGGAAATAACAACAGGGCCATAGGTAAACCGACTTACTGTAAAACGTCCATAGCCAGTTTCGCCTACGCCTGCCGGAGCTTGCTGGTAATTATAATCGTACTGGAGTCTGGTACTTCGCCACTGCCACCCCAGCCCGGCATAAAACATCAGCCCTTTTGAAATTTTTTCTGCATCCCACTGATACAGGAATTTCGTTTCCAAAAACCAGTCATCTAAAACCTTGTGCGTAAGGTACGTTATCGTTGATTTTTCTTTTGTGGCTTTATCCGTACTTAATGTATCGGCGTGTACCAAGTTATTAAAAAGTCCCCGGTAGTAGCTGTTGTAAAGTCCGCTCGCAGCTTTACCTCCATCAATAGCAAATGACCAATGCTTGCTGGGATAAAATTTATAGGTCAATGCAAAAGGATCGCCCACTTTAAACCCAATGCCCTGATAGGGGTATTGGCTTTCTACAAATATAGGGCACACAATTCGAGCTTTATTGTGATTAATCTTAGGATGTGAAAAGCTACTGCTGCGCGTACTCTTTTTTACCTGGGCAACAACGTTTAAGGCTCCCCCAAGAAACAGAAAAAGAAGTAAGATCACTCGTTTTTGAAAAAGCATCAAAGCAAAGATAATTCTTTTGCCGAAACGAAGGGCGAATCATGCCAATCTTAACGATAAAGCCTAGACTGCTTCTTTATATTGCATTTTATGAAGGTGAGCATAATACCCATCGCGACCCAGTAACTCGTCATGACGCCCGGTTTCTTTGATCTCGCCTTTATCCAATACAATGATCTTATTAGCATGCTGGATAGTGGAAAGCCGATGAGCAATAACAATCGATGTGCGATTTTCCATCATCTTGCCGATGGCGTCCTGAATCATTTCTTCGGTCTCACTGTCAACCGAGGAAGTGGCTTCATCCAATATTAAGATCTTTGGATCATAGACCATGGCGCGGATGAAGGAAAGCAACTGTCGTTGCCCTACCGAAAGTGTAGCACCACGCTCCATTACATTATAGTCAAGTCCGTTCGGCAAGCGGTCGATGAATTTTCGTGCCCCCACCAAATCGGCTGCATGCAAAATCATTTCATCCGTCACCTCCGGATTGCCTAACGTAATGTTGTACCGAATGGTGTTTGAAAATAGAAATACGTCTTGAAGCACTACCCCAATATTTTTACGCAACGAAGCAAGATCATACTCGGACAGGCTCACACCATCAATCAAAATAGATCCTCGGTTGATTTCATAAAAACGGTTCAATAAATTAATAACCGAAGACTTACCAGCGCCGGTGGCACCCACCAAGGCCACCGTTTCACCCTGCTTTATTTCCATATCAAAATCTTTCAGTACGTAGTTCGTGTCCAGGTAAGCGAACCACACATGTTCAAAGCGAACTGCTCCTTTCATCGTGATGGGACGAAATGCTCCACTCTGAACCTGAAATTCTTTGTCATCCAATAGGTTGATAATGCGCGAAGAACTTACGATTCCCATTTGAAGGGTATTGTACCGATCCGCGATCATCCGAATCGGTCTAAAGAAAAGTTGAATGAACATAATAAAAGAAACAAGCTTACCCAGCGTGATGCCTGTAATCTCCTGATTGATCGCACCTTTTGCCCCGTACCAAACCAGCAAACCGGTACCCATGGCAGCGATGATTTCCGCCACGGGATAATAAATGGAGTAATACAATACAGACCGAAGGTTAGCATCACGGTGCTCACGGTTGATCACTTTGAATTTTTCAAATTCCTTTTTTTCACTGCCAAAAATTTGCACGATGTTCATCCCCGTAATATGCTCTTGAACAAAAGCATTCAAGTTTGAAACTGCATTGCGCACATCGTTAAAGGCCACTTTAATTTTTTCTTTAAAAACATAAGTGGACAAAACCATCAGCGGAATCGTGGACAAACTCACCAGCGCCAAACGCCAGTCGATGTAAAACATAAAAGCAAGGATGAATACGATCTGCAACAGGTCGCTGGCCATGGCTGCAAGCCCTTCGCTGAAAACATCGGCCAATGTTTCTACATCTGAAATGGTACGTGTCACCAATCGGCCAATTGGTGTTTTATCAAAAAATTGAAGACGTAGATGGATGATATGCTCGTACAATTTTATGCGGATATCGCGAATAATAAACTGTGCAATGCGGCCCGATACATAGGTGTGAACATACTGCACAAAGGATTGAATCACTAAAAGCGCTAAAATCAAAAGCATGACATCCACCATGCCCCAGTAGTTTCCGAACTGCACATGTTGATCAATCGTATATTGAATGAGAAGCGGACGCAATGGAGTGAGGATTCCCAACACGAGGGTAAGAACGACAACGAGATAGAAGCGGTTCTGGTAGGGCGTTACAAATTGAAAGATCCTTTTGAGAACCTTAAAATCCAATATGTTGCCGCTGCTAACTTTTTCTTTTTCCATTTGGATGTAAACCCCTTTTTACCCCATAAGGTTTGTAAAAATGCAAAAAGCAATCGATTTCTTTAAGTGGTTTTCCTGAGCGGTGAAATTGCTATCGATTGTTTCAAAAAAACACTCCCATTTTGAGCCAATAATGTTTTCGAATTGTTAACAAAATGTTGGGAAGAATTAACCTATACATGAGGATTTCTAATTTACAAAAGGGATATTTTTGCGTTGATAAAATCGCAAAACAAAACCCATTTACTATGATAAAAAAATTACTCATGACAATTGTCCTTGCGCTCACTTCCTGGGTAGGGCTTTATGCGCAAGGTGTAACCACGGCGAGCATCAGCGGCCTCGTCACTGACAAAAACGGCGAAACATTGCCTGGTGCGAGTGTAATTGCCGTTCATGTTCCTTCCGGAACAAAGTATGGTGCCACTTCCCGTACCGATGGAAGGTATGATCTTCCTGCCGTGCGGATTGGCGGACCTTATTCGATTACTGTTTCCTTTGTTGGGTATGAAGACCAAAAAACTGAAATCGACTATCTTTCGCTTGATCAGAATTTTACTGCTAATTTCAAGTTGGGTGAAGATGTCAAATCACTTTCTGAAGTACAGGTGACCGCTCAGAAAGATCCGGTTTTGAATTCGGAGCGCACAGGTGCAGCTACCGGCATACGCAAGGAGCAATTTGAAAGGCTTCCAACCATCACGCGAAGCTTTCAAGACTTCACTGCACTTGACCCGCGATCAAACGGATTCGGTTTTGGAGGACGAAGTAATTTATACAACAACTTTACGATTGATGGCGCAACATCCAACAATGTGTTCGGCCTGAATGCGTTGCCAGGCGGGCAAACCAACTCACAGCCGATTTCCGTGGATGCTATCCAAGCGATTCAGGTGAATTTTGCCCCATACGATGTGCGTCAGGGAGCTTTCACAGGAGCGGGTGTAAATGCAGTAACCCGAAGTGGCACTAATGAGTTCTCAGGCTCGGTTTATGGGTTTTATAAGAACCAGGGAATGGTGGGCACCAAAGTTGAAGGGGTGACACAAAGCAATGCCAACTTTGCTTATCAAAATACAGGATTCCGTTTGGGCGGCCCAATTATCAAAAACAAACTTTTCTTTTTTGCCAATTATGAATTTGAAAAGAGCATAAGCCCGGCCGTTACATTTCCGGTAAATACACCGGGGAATCAGCCGAACACAACCGCTGCAATCGGAGACCCAAATTATGAGAACAATATTCAGCGTATTGTTGATTTTTTCAATACCAATGCCGGTGTAATGAATAATTTCAAGCCAGGCACTTACAACAATTTTGATGTGCCCACACAAAGTTCAAAATACCTAGCCCGCTTTGATTGGAATATTTCCGATAAGCATAAATTGACAGTGCGTTACAATCAACTGAACGCACTACGTGACGTCCCACCAAGCAACTCAGGAGGTATTGGAGCCGCACCAACCGGTCAGCGTCAAAACAATAACAATGCCCTTCCTTTTTCAAATTCATATTATCGGCAGTTAAACAATCTTTATAATATTATTGCAGAACTGAACAGTACATTCAGCAGTAAATATTCAAACACGTTTACGATAGGTTATTCCGCTCTACGCGATCCACGCCAGCAAGGTGGAGGGGGCACACCGGCTAACTTTCCAACCGTTGATATCTTAGGAACAAATGGACAGAACCTGACAACATTCGGTCCGGATCCGTTCACACCGAACAATAAGCTTTATCAGGATATTATTCAGATCAATGATAATTTTAATATCTACAAGCCAAATCACGTGATCACCGTTGGTACCGCCAACGAGCTGTTCAAGTTCACCAATGTTTTTACACAACAAATCACCGGTGTATATCAATATAGCAGTATCAGCAATTTTATAAACAACGCACTAACGCCATCAACTGCAAATGCCCCAAGCCAGTATTTGTTGCAATACTCTGCCGTGGCAGGAAACCCGGCTCCCGGTGCAATCTGGAAGGCACAACAGCTTGGCTTCTATGTGCAAGATCAATACACAGGCTTTAAGAATGTAAAATTGACCTATGGCATGCGAGTGGACTTGCCTACATTCCCAACTTCGCTGCCACAAAATCCAACCAGCGATGCCTTGACTTTCGCGAACGGAGAGAAAGTACAAGTCGGTAAATTGCCCGGACTCAATCCATTGTATTCACCACGCGTTGGTTTCAATTGGGATGTGAAAGGCGATAAGACCTTGCAAGTGCGAGGAGGGACAGGCGTATTCACCGGCCGTGTACCCTTTGTCTGGCTATCCAATCAAGTTACCAACAACGGTCTTCTATTTGGATCCATCATAGCGCAGGGTGCTGCTGCCCAATCGTATAATTTTAGTCCTACCCCATTGACTTCTAATGGCGGTGCGTCTCCCCAATTTGCTATCAATGCCACCGTGAAGAATTTTAAATTCCCGCAAGTTTGGAGAACAAATTTGGCGGTGGATAAATCCTTACCATGGGGTTTGATTGGGACACTGGAAGCGATTTATACCAAAAACATAAATGCTATTTATTATCGCGATGCCAATTTCAACGGACCTATCCGTAATGTGGATGGTGACGGGCGTCCTCAATATGCAGCCACCATTGCCCCAAATCCTAATGCGGCCACCGATGCAAATGGTAGTTTGTTACAAGGCAGAAGGATTAATCAAAACATAACGCAGGCCGTTATCCTTGATAACACTAGTAAAGGCTATCAATACACGTTAACCGCTCAATTGCAAAAAACTTTTGACAAAGGATTCTATGCATCCGCTGCTTACAATTACACTGATTCGCGTGACGTTAATAGTGAAACAGGTTCCACCGCAAGCACGAACTTAACAAGTTACGCGCAAGTGGCGGGTTATAATACTCCAGTTCTTTCGTATTCCAGCAATCTAGCAACTCACCACGTGGTAGCCAGTGCCTCTTACCGCAAAGAATATTTAAAATATTGCGCAACCACAATCTCGGGTATCTACCAGGGAAGTTCCGGATTCCGCTATTCTTACACCTATAGCGGCGACATGAACAGTGACGGGAATACCAGCAATGATTTGATCTACATTCCCCGCAATCAAAATGAAATTTTACTAACGACATCAGGAGCCACGGACACCCGAAGTGTAAACCAGATCTGGCAACAATTGGACAACTTCATCAACAATGACCCATACCTGAAAAAACACCGTGGACAATATGCCGCTCGCAACGGTGCAGTAGCTCCGTGGTTCAATGTTGTCAATCTTCGTTTGCTCCAGGATTTTTACATTGAAATGAAAAATGGTAAACGCAATACTCTTCAGTTTTCGTTCGAGGCCATTAACTTTTTGAATTTAATGAACTCCAACTGGGGCGTTGTAAGACAGCCGGCAAGGCAGGCACTGATAAGTTTTGCAGGCTATGAAAACCCGGCGATTACTACGGCAAACACCCAAACAAATAATCTGTTGCCCAGTAATTCGTACACGACTACGGCAGCAACGGGACGGCCGATCTATCAATTTAACACCAATTCAGATGGAAGTGCATTGAGTAATCCATGGGTTAACAATACAACTTCAACGTCCCGATATCAGTTGCAAGTAGGTGTTCGTTATATCTTCAACTAATAAAATGACAACTATGAAATATTTTAAATTAGTATCGATAATTCTCGTAGGTGCATTGTTCTTGCTGGGGTGCCAGGATCCAAGTTTACCGAGTCCGGCCCTGTCTTCTACGGTTAGAAGTGCTACGGTGGTTTTCATCAATGCCGCACCAGACGGCGCAGCCTCACAGTCGTTTTTAGTAGACAATGCCTCAGCCGCATCGGTGAACTTCCCGGGAGGTTCCGCGCTAACTCCGATCAACGCAAGCATTGAACAGTTCAGGATAAAAAATGCTGTCTACGGTATAATTAAGCCTGATACTATAAGCCAGAAGGCTGACTTAATTAGCCAGACATCTGCTACAGCAATACAAGGCAGCGGTCATTATACTGTGGTTCTAACCGACTCTGTTAACCGTCCGTTTGGTAAGACAACTGCAACTCCATATACAAAAGATCCGGGAGGACTTACATTCACTACAATTACGGACGCGATTACAGCACCTGCTTCCGGCAATGCAGGAATTCGGTTTTTTAATTTAGCTCCGGGTGCAGCTTCTGTGTACCTCACCCATGACGGAGGATCGACATTTACTGGCCTAACCTCAAGCGCTGCCTATAAAAAAACAAGTGGTTCTTTTACTTCAATTGCTACCGGAACTTATACCCTGGAAGTAAGGACGGGCAGCATCACAGGAACAATCGCTGCATCCTTGCCGAGCACTGTTCTGACAGACGGAAAGCTTTACACTATTTTCTTGTCAGGAAAAGTTGTAAAAATAGGAGGCAATTCGGTAGTTAAAGTACCCTACGCAGTTAGCATCGTTGGTCACAACTAAGATTTCGTTTTCATTTTAAAAAGAGGCCTCACGGCCTCTTTTTTATTTCTATTCGAATTAACTACCTTCCATAATGGCTGGAAGGTTTTTTCTGTTTCTGGTTCTACTCAGTCTTTTCGATTGCGAGAAAAAATCAGCGGGGACTTCCTTTACCGTCGCGCCCATTGTCGTTCGCGACTTGGATGCAATCCGCAAGCGCGGCTATCTGGAAGCCTTACTTGACAACAACTCCGTGAGTTACTTCATTTACAAAGGCCGGCCAATGGGGTATGAGTACGAATTGCTGCAACGTTTGGCTGCCAACCTGAAAGTAGAATTGAAAATCAAATTAATCTCAGGAATCGAAGAAGCATTCGATAAACTTAATCGGGGCGAAGGTGACTTGATTGCCTTCCCGCTCACGATCACCCAAGAACGAGCCGAATATGTTTCGTTCACCAATGCTTTCTTTACCACGCAACAGGTGCTTGTACAAAAAAAGCCTTCCAATTGGCGAAGGCAGCCACCTGATTTCGTGGAGAAAAAAATGATTCGCAGTCCAATTGAACTAATTGGTAAGGAAGTTTTTGTAAAAAGAGGTTCTTCATTCAAACAGCGTTTAGAAAATCTGTCACAGGAAATAGGCGGGAAAATAATAATCCATGAAGATAGCGCCAATGCAGAAACGGAATCGCTTATCCGGAAGGTCGCGTTTGGGGAAATTCGGTTCACCGTGTCAGATCAAATGCTGGCAGAAGTGAATGAGCTTTATTATCCAAATCTTGATATCAATACCGTACTAAGCTTGCCGCAGCAAATAGCCTGGGCGGTTCGGTCTAATTCGCCCTCGCTTTTAGCAACCACCAACCTATGGTTGGCCACCTTAAAAAGGCAAGGGATTTTTCAAGTTGTTCACGACCGTTATTTTAATAGCCCTCGCTTTTCTTCAACCGTTGCTTCAAGTGATTATTCTTCTCGGAATTCGGAAAAGCTTTCCCCCTATGATGAGCAGTTGAAAAAAGGGGCAAAACAATTAGGCTGGGACTGGCGGTTGCTCGCCTCCCTGGTTTTCCAGGAATCAAACTTCGATCCTCGGGTTGAGTCGTGGGCGGGAGCTATTGGGTTGATGCAGGTGATGCCCGAAACGGGCAGCTATTTTGGTGTTCGTGATCTACGAAATCCGGAAAAAAATATTTCAGTAGGTGTTCGATTTTTAAAATTCTTAGACAACTATTGGAAAAAAACAGTCACCGATGAAACCGAGCGGAAGAAATTTATTTTAGCCTCCTATAACGTAGGGCTTTCCCATGTAATTGACGCGCAAAGGCTCAGTAAAAAATATGGAAAAAAAACAAATCTATGGGAGGATAACGTCGGGTATTATCTCGCTCAAAAGTCAAATCCTAAATACTATCATGATGCAGTTGCAGCAGCTGGTTACTGCCGGTGCGATGGCCCCGTACTTTATGTGAAGCAAGTGTTGCAGCGATTTGAAGAATATAAAATACACATTGCCGCATAAACGTTCATGATTCAAAAGTTATGAGAGCGGGCTGAATTCCAGGCTATTTAATGGGGCTAGCCGGGTTACCAAAAACAGTTTCCCCTGTCTTAACGGGGGCGATCACCACCGAGCCAGCTCCAATCCTCGCTCCTTTGCCGATGGTGATCCCAGAAACAATGGTAACACCTGAGCCAACGAAACTTTCATCTCCAATTTTTACGCCAGAATTGATCGTGCTGCCCGCTCCCACTTGCACAAAGTCTCCCAGTTGAGCATCTACGCCGATGGAGGCTTTTGTGCAAATAATACAATGGCTACCGACCCTTGTCCCCGGCGCGAGATAGGCGGAATGGTCAATAAAATTACCGTGACCAATTTCGGCCTTTGATGAGACCGAGGCTTTCGAGTGAATAGCATTGATCGGTTGGACGTGCCTGATTTCTTGAATCATCTTGACCATGTTTTTCCGAAGTTTATTATCATCGATCGCTACAAAAGCTTCGCACTTTTTTCCAATCAGTTTAAGAAATCCGTCGTCATCCATGGAGCCTAAAACAACAGCCTCGTCAATTTCTTTCTGGTGAAGCTTCTTATCGTCATCCAAAAAGCCATAAACAATAACTTCGTTTGTTTCAAAAATTTCTTTAGCAGAACGGCCTAAGGAGTTTGCCCCAAAAATTATCACCGGGTTTTTCATTCTGCAAAGATACCAATAGAAGTTAAACGTCTTTTAATCGTATTTTTTTTGAAATCCAATCCAGGAGTGGATTCCGATAAACAACAATGAAAACAAAAAATGCCAAAAAACCTGCCCGGTAACGAGACAACGTTCCGAAGTTAGGAGTCGAAAGCGCAAGGAATGTGCTCAGCACGATGCAATAGCTTGAGGCTGTCAGGAGAATAATTCGGTCAGAAATTTTGAATTTACTTTTCAGGTTAGCCAACGATGAAACAAACAGCAGGAGTAAAAAGAAATTCTCAATAGAAGCCGCCCACCCAAGCAATCCCTTTCCTTCACCGACGAGTGGTCTAAATAATGCGGAAAAAAAAGCCCATGGAGAATTTATAATCAGACTTTTGACCGTTGGTTCAAATTGAAAGTAATGAATCAGGTTCCGCTGATCTGAGATGGCTGCAAATTCACGATGGTTGGAAACAATAACCTCCACAAGTCGTGAGAGATAAAAATTTGGGTGAGAAAAACTTAGTGCGATACTGATCCCAAAAAAAAGAAGAAACCAAATTGTCAACACATCGTTTTTGGATTCTGGGAATTTTACCGTCAAAAATTTTATGGATAGGGCAGTGAATGTTGAAATAACAAAAACCACTGCCCAATAGTATTTCAGGCTCCAAATCATGAGAAAAGCCAGAATAATAAATATCCCAAAATAGATTTTAATTTTCTCGCCTGTCATTAGCATAAGGAATACCATTGCCAAAAAATAAATCCCGCACAAAGCCAGCGATTCTTTTTCTAAACCACTGCTCCAAAAAGTCACCGAAGGGAAAAATAGAAAAGCGAACGCCGATGCCATATTCGATTCAGGAAAAATATTGCAGATTTTTCGGTGAAGACCCCACGAGCAAGTAAAGGCAAGCAAGGAGAAGTAAGAAGCACACACCCAATAATTACTATTGCTCAACAAACAAAATAAGGAGATAATTTTTATAAAAAATATCGAACGCAAGTCGTGGTCTGCAAGGCCAGGCATTCTTTGGTGATCACCAAAATACAATAGCGCTTTTATAAAAGAAATGAAGTCGTTCTTAGCGAGCAACGAGAAATTTTGAGCATTCTCAAAAAAAAGCCAAGTGTCATTGGCTGAATAGTAATACTTATAAATCAACCCTAAGCTAATTCCAGCGGCCAATCGAAAAAGGAATGCGCTCCAAAATAATTTGCTGGAAACGGTGTCCCATTTCTTTCCCAGCAAATAAACGGCATAAAAAATCAAAAGAAAATGCAGAACGGCTAAGCTGATTTTCAAGGTTTGGGTTTTAAAATAGAAATGCCAACTGAACAATTCAAGCACTGACGCTTTTGACAAAAGCCGTTATACAACTCAATCAAGGCTTGTGAATCAAAGGCTGTTTTTACTTTTAGGCCTAACCTATTCCATGTACGCGTGACCTTATTCTGTTCCGCTGGAACTTGCTGGAGCAGCTCCAGGGCATGGTCGATAAAAGTTTGTTCGTCTTTGTGTTTTCCGTAGGCTACCCACAGCGGCGCTATTGTATTAATTACAATATTTTGGATACTTGACGCTCCCAATTCCGGCACCTTGCCTTTTGCCTTTTTACCGAAGCGATAATGATTGATCCAATACTTCGATCGTTCATGACCAAACAGTTGTTGAATGGAAGTGTATGAATTTGCAGAAAGAAGCAAGGAAGATATGTTTTTAACCGAATAAATGAAGGTGGCAAATTGCGCCAGCCGCACCGTTGGAAAATTAGAAGGGCGCAATCTCAAAAATCTCCATTGCGAAGGATTTAATTTGGATTTACTCAAAGAATATTTTTGCTCCAGCAAATGGAATTCTCGAAAAAGTAGCGAAAGATACTCGTCCTTTGTTTTGCTCTCCAGCATTCCGGCTTGACCAAAAAGTAACGCCTCAACGTGCAAAAGTTGACTTTGCTTCTGAATAATTTTGTAGGGCAACGATTTGGCCAACTGAAAAAATGGATCGGCATTGACTTTGAATCCAAAATTTTTCGCTAGCAATTGATATATCGTTTCATCCCAATCGGCCTTGTTGAATTTTAATAACTCGGCAACCTGAATGGATTTGAGTTCGAGTCGCTGCATCAATGCCCTTTCTAACATCGAAATCTTTACTAACTCATCCACCTTCGCAAATGACTTTTCACAAGCAATGACATTGGAACTGTTGATCAGTTTTTGGTAGTCTCTAATGATCGCCTCATTCACCCGTTTTTTTAACTCAACGGTTGGAATCGGTGTTTTGTCTTTTCGGAAAATCGGCTTGTCATTTTCCCACACCACATGAAGAATTACGTTTTCATAAGCGGCATCGGCCTGATGATTATGGAGAATCCAATCTGAACTTTTTATATGAATCTCAACCGTTCCTGCCCACTCAATTTCGTTAATTTTAATTTTTGCTCCGGAAAAATCGGGACCGGCATTGGTGTTTAGCACACCCGTTTTTAAAACGGAGACCGATTCTCCTTCTGTTGTACGCAAATCATTTTTCTCAAGATATTGAAACTGCCAGAGATAATGAAGGAAAGACTCGTTCATCCTTCGATTTACAATTTTATCAAGCTAAAATCAATTCGGATTTTGAAAGAAATTATTTTTGTTCAATGGACAATCGTCAGGAAACAAAAAATAATTATTGACGGAAGGGAAAGGGAATGGATTTACCGAATAATAACTATAAATATTCAGAAAGATACTGATCCATATCTTTTTGAGTTTTCCAAGCTTCCCTGCCGGCAGCCTCTGCAAAATCCTCTTTCGTGGACGCATAAATAATTGCCCGCGAGGAATTAACGAGAAGCCCACATTGTGCATTCATGCCGAATTTGGAAACGGCTTTTAAATCTCCACCTTGAGCACCGACACCGGGTACTAGAAAAAAATGGTCTGGGGCAAGCATGCGAATGGAATGGATTTTTTCTTCATGGGTCGCACCCACAACATACATCATTTGATCAGGGCTAGCCCAAAGTTGTGAGGCAAAGATTACTTCCTCGTACAAAAATTTTCCTTCGCGCGTTTGGAGCAATTGGAAATCAGCACTACCAGGATTGGATGTATGTGCCAATAAGATTACCCACTTGCCATCGAACGCTAAGAAAGGTTTTATCGAATCTTCGCCCATATAAGGCGCCACCGTAATGGCATCAAAATTCATTTGTCTGAAAAATGCGCGTGCGTAGAGGGAAGAGGTATTGCCAATGTCTCCCCGTTTTGCATCGGCAATGGTGAAGCATTCTTTGGGGATGTACTCCAATGTTTTCTTTAAACTTTCCCAACCCCTGGCTCCCAGAGATTCATAAAATGCAATGTTGGGCTTGTAGGCCACGCAAAATTCTCTCGTGGCATCAATGATTTGCTTGTTAAACTCGAAAACCGGATCGTCTTGTTTTAAAAGATGCTTTGGTATTTTCTCAATATCCGTGTCAAGCCCTACACAAAGGTAGGATCTTTTTCTTTTGATTTGCTCGAATAGTTGCTTTCGATTCATTCAGTAAAATAAAACAATTGCTTAAGGGCACTGCGTTCAGCTTTACGAACTATTTATCCATCATCTTAAATCAATCACCTCCACACCTGGAAATTTTTTGGGATCGAATGTAAAGAACGCGTCATCTACCTTTACGTTAGGTGTGAATTTGGTGATCGTATTTTTATAGCGATTGCCACTGCGGTCAAACATGGTCCAGGTTTGAACACTTTTATCCTTTTTAGCAATCATCATTTTTATTTTGAAATATTGCGCCTCCTTTTTTTCGGGAACTAAATCTACTTCGTCACAAAGAACGCCGCCCTCATTTTTCTCTCCCAGAAGCAGGTACTTAAACCCTTTCTTGTACATTTCAAATATCTTGGATGGGTTCAAGTCATCTGACTTGGGGTCAAAATTATCCACGTTCACTTCCTTATTGGCGGGCAGATAGGTCCACATCGTTACCCCATTATTGTAGATTTGCTGTTCTACCAGTTCAAGCCGGTACTTGTCTCCCTTAATGGTGACCTTCATTTTTAGTTCTTCTTTCACGCCCGCCGATTCGTTGGTCAGTGCCTGCGTGAAAGCTACTTCAAAGGAGGAAAAGGATTTGTATTTCTTACCCATGGCTTCCAGTACTTCCAACGCCTTCGGATCGTATTGGGCCATCGAAATGTTTCCTACCAGAATTCCAATAAAAACTAAAATTGATTTCTTCATCACCATCTCTATTAATTAGATTGACTATGTTTTTCTTTCAATGTATTTAACAACTGTTCCAAACTCATTTCATCCCTAATCAGTACTTCGCGGGCCTTACTGCCTTCAAATGGTCCTACGATTCCGGCAGCCTCTAATTGGTCGATCAACCGGCCTGCGCGATTGTATCCTAATTTTAATTTTCGTTGAATCAACGAAGTACTGCCTTGCTGGTGGTGAACAATCAAGCGAGCAGCTTCTTCGAACATGGCATCCCGCTCGGATAAATCGACGGTTGATGCACCCCCTTCATCTTCGCCTTCAAATTCGGGAAGCAAATAGGCCGAGTCATACCCCCGTTGTGAGCCGATAAAATCCACAATCTTATCCAGCTCAGGCGTATCAACAAACGGACTTTGCAAGCGAATGATTTCCGACCCCGCAGAAAGAAGCATATCCCCCTGCCCTACCAATTGATCCGCACCGCCTGTATCAAGTATGGTGCGCGAGTCAATCTTCGAAGTTACCCGGAATGACAAGCGTGCTGGGAAATTGGCTTTAATAACACCTGTGATCACATTCACGGAAGGGCGTTGTGTAGCCACCACCAAATGTATACCTATTGCCCGCGCCAGTTGCGCCAATCGTGCTATTGGCGTTTCAACTTCCTTTCCTGCGGTCATCATTAAATCGGCCAACTCATCAATCACTAAAACGATATAAGGCAAAAACCGATGGCCTTCTTTCGGATTCAGCTTTCGTGAAACGAATTTCGCGTTATATTCTTTTAGGTTTTTTGCGCCCGCATCTTTCAGCATTTCATAGCGGTTCTCCATTTCAATGCAAAGGGAATTGAGCGTGTACACCGCCTTCTTGGTATCGGTGATAATTGCATCTTCGCTGTTCGGCAACTTGGCCAGGTAATGACGTTCAATTTTACTGAATAAACTCATTTCCACCTTTTTGGGGTCAACCAGAATAAATTTCAGCTGGCTTGGATGCTTTTTATACAACAGTGAGGTGAGGATCACATTTAAGCCTACCGATTTTCCCTGGCCGGTGGCCCCGGCAACAAGCAGGTGTGGCATTTTTGTGAGGTCCATGATAAACAGCTCATTTGAAATAGTTTTACCCAACGCTACCGGAAGTTCCTTATCCGTCTTCAAAAAAGTTTGCGATGAAAGTACCGAGCGGATACTCACCATCTCGCGATTTTTATTAGGCACCTCAATGCCAATTGTTCCTTTGCCGGGAATAGGGGCAATGATACGGATGCCAAGGGCAGCCAAATTCAGTGCAATATCATCTTCCAGGTTTTTGATGCGTGAAATCTTGATCCCGGCATCAGGCACAATTTCGTAGAGTGTAACCGTTGGGCCAATGGTTGCTTTAATACTTGAAATACCAATTTTAAAATTGGTGAGCGTAGCAACGATTTTGTCTTTATTCGCATTGAGCTCCTCCTGGGTCACTTGCACTTTCCCCGTCTCATATTCATTGAGTAATTCTAAAGGAGGGAATTGATAGCCGCTTAAATCCAATGTCGGATCATAAACACCTTTTTCTCCCACCAATTTTTCCGCCAAATGATCCGTGTCTGATTTTGGTTCTTCAACAATCAAGTCCAGGTTCTTCGCCACTTCTTCTTTCTTTCGTTCAACTTCCAATTTCAGTTCCGGCTTCACCGTTTCTACTTTGGGTTGGTTAACCACGAGAACTGGTTCAGGCACCTCTTCCTTCGTTGGCCAATTGTCAAGATCATCGGTATAGGGAGATACCGGCACCTCATCAGAAGATGTCAATGCTTCATTGCCCATTGGTTTTGGATCACGAACCTGAAAA
>Ga0206942_1066_pt1 | contig 32863 bp, 31 predicted proteins | sample Alteio_BWOrgHeat_6_FD_153253 | JGI IMG/M metagenome (GOLD analysis project Ga0206942, IMG submission 153253) | Enriched cells from forest soil in Barre Woods Harvard Forest LTER site, Petersham, Massachusetts, United States -... | ecosystem: Environmental > Terrestrial > Soil > Temperate forest > O... | reverse complement strand
ACTTGCTGCCAAACCGGCGAAAGAAGAAACAATCGAAGAAGACACGCAGGACGAAAGCGCCGCGTAAACTTCCCGTTGTTCAAAAATCCATACCCCGGGTGAGCCATCTCCCGGGGTATTTTTTTATTTTAGCTAAAACACTTTAAAATGCTGCAATTGCTAAAAGCCTCGCAAACATTAACGATAGCTTAACGATTTTATGCGATCTTCACGGCTAACCTCGAAATAGAGAGCTGTTGCAAACATGTATCGCAATGCAAAAATAAGTGATAATGACTGATCCCTTATACGTCTGAGCTTGCCCCCTCAGACTTCCGCCGTAAGAACTTAACCCATCCAACCATTGTATAGGAGCCACTACCCATGAAACTTTCCAAACGCACCAATCAAAAAGGCTTTACGCTCGTCGAGTTGGCGATCGTACTCGTCATTATCGGTCTCATCGTCGGCGGCGTACTCGCTGGCCAAGATCTGATCAAAGCCGCTACCGTGAAAGCTGCCGTCACCCAAATGAACCAGCTCGATACGGCTGCCAACACCTTCCGCAACAAATATGCTGGCCTGCCGGGCGATCTTTCGAGCGCGGCTAGCTTCGCTGAACTGGCGCCTTACTCGACCGGTCAAGGTACCACCAAGGGTCTGGGTGACAATAACGGCCTGATCGAATCCAGCGGTACAACCGGTCTCATCGGTTACCAAGGTGAGCCTGCACTGTTTGAAACCCACCTGGCAAAAGCTGGTTTGATTGCGAATCCGATCACTGCCACCACGACCTATGTGGCTGGTACAGCGGCAATCACCATCAGCGATACTACCATGATCCCATCGAAAATGGGCAAAGGTACGCGTCTGTACGCAGTGGCTTATAATGGTGTGAACTATTATACGCTGGCTGGTATTTCCGGCACTTCAGTGGTGACGACCGCTGCTTGGTCGGCTGCTGCTACCAACACCCTCTCACCGACCGAAGCCTTCCAGCTCGATACCAAACTGGATGATGGCCAACCGACCTCGGGTAGCGTTCAGCCGATTAAAGTTCTGGCTGCTGCGGCATCGATCCAAGCGATTGGTGATGGTGCCGGTGCGCCGACCGATGCGGGTGCTGCTGCATCTGCTGCCGGTGTATGCTGGAACACCACCACGAACAAATACGCAACGGACGTGACCGCTGCGACGAACGCGCCAGCTTGCCAGCTGCGCGTGCGTGCATCGTTCTAATTATTCCGACGCTAAAAATCAGAGCCGTGGGCATCCCCCACGGCTCTTTTTTTTATGTGCTGAGAAGACCGCACCCAGCTGTGTATTAAAAGAAATGGTGTGGAAGTTACGAGCAACTGCATTTCACCGATTGACCTGCCCTGCGCACTTGGCTATGAACGCCACTCACTCGCCATTGCGGGGGTAAAAATTCCTGCTATTCAGGAATGCATCGAGATGTTGGGGCGTCGCCAAGCGGTAAGGCTGCGGTTTTTGGTACCGCCATCCCAGGTTCGAATCCTGGCGCCCCAGCCATCTCATAAATTGCTTTCCCCGTTTTGCTTGCCTGATATAAGCGGCGCATGTCGTTTTACCCACTCCTACGCCCTGCCCTATTCACCCTGCCGCCCGAAGCCGCACACCGGTTGGCGATCTGCGCGCTGAAAAATAATTTGCTCCCGGCTTCGCACTTTGCACATCCTGCACTGGCCACGCAAATTGGCGCGATCCAATTGTCTAATCCAGTCGGTCTCGCGGCGGGCTTCGATAAAAACGCGGAATGCTATGCAGCCTGCCTGAATGCTGGATTCGGCTTTGTCGAAATCGGTACCGTCACCCCCCGCGCGCAAGCAGGCAATCCGCGGCCGCGTATGTTCCGGCTGGTGGAACAGGAGGCGGTGATCAATCGCCTTGGCTTCAATAATGAAGGCGCTGCTGCTGCCCAGCAGCGTTTGGCGAAGCGTAGTGTCCATGGCATTATCGGCGGCAATATCGGCAAAAATAAAGAGACGGAAGATGCGCTCGCGGATTACACGCTGGCGCTGCGCACGCTCTATGCCCATGTCGACTACATCACGGTGAATATTTCCTCGCCCAACACGCCCGGCCTGCGCGATTTGCAGCAGGCGGATGCGTTGCAACAGCTGATTCGGGGCTTGCATCGTGAACGCGCGGCATTGGTGGCGAGTGGCGCAACGCACAAGCCCATCTGGCTGAAAATCGCGCCGGATAATGACCGTGCGGCGCTTGAAGCCATCGCGGAAGTGGCAATCTCCGAATCGCTCGACGCGCTGATCGTGAGCAACACCACGATCGATCGCGATCAGGTGGCAGGCAGCGTTTATGCGCAGGAAACCGGCGGTTTAAGCGGCAAACCGCTGATGGAAAAATCGACGCAAGTGCTGCGCGAGATGTATCAACTCACGCAAGGAAAAATTCCACTCATCGGTGTCGGCGGTATTGCCAGTGCCGAAGATGCCTACGCAAAAATCCGCGCCGGTGCAAGTGCCGTGCAGCTTTATACGGCGCTGGTGTATCGAGGATTTGGCTTGGTGGAGCGCATTAATCGTGGGCTGGTCGAACTACTCGCGCGGGATGGATTTCAAAATATCAGCAATGCGGTGGGCGGGCGACGCTAAAGTTTAAAACACCGCGTCAAAAACTTTTTCGTGATCTCGATACATGCCATATCGATGCCATGGCCGAGGCCGGGTCGGGCATGCGATTCCGCCGGGATATTGGCGGATTTCAGCGCCTCTTCGGTGATCGCCAGCGCGGCGAATGGCACGACTTCGTCATCGGTGCCGTGAATGACGCAGATCGGCGGACGGGATTTTACATCAGCTACCATCGCTTCCTGCGAGCGCAAAATGCCTGACATCGCAACGATACCAGCGAGCGGTTTCACGCGGCGGATGGATGTGAACATGCTCATCATCGCGCCCTGACTGAAACCGATGAGCGCGACCTGACTGTCATCGAGGCCAAAGCGCGCAGCTTGCGCATCGATATAGTCGTTGAGCATCGGCATGGCGATGCTCATCTCAGTGAGAATGCGCACGGGGTCGCGGTCGCGCAGGGAAAACCACTGATAGCCATAGGGCGCCATATCGCAGGGAAATGGCGCGTTGGGCGAACAGAATTGCGTGTCGGGCAGATCGTCCGCCAACTCTGGCGCGAGGCCGAGCAGATCGCGCCCATCGGCACCCAGGCCGTGCAACAAAATTACTAACCGTTCCACTTGGCCGCTGGCGGGCGCCATTTCTGGGCCTTGGAGTTTGCTCATACCATCCTCTATTGAATATGCTTGCGCAATTGCGGCAGCAGTTGCTCCCGCAGGTCAGGGCGGGCGAGCGAGAGCGCGACATTCGCCTCGACATAACCCGCTACTTCACCGCAATCGTAGCGCGTGCCATCGAAGCGGTAGCCGTAGAATGGCGTGGTCGCGATGGCCTCGTTCATTGCATCGGTGAGCTGAATCTCGCCGCCAGAGCCGGTTTTCTGCTGGTTAAGAATATCAAAAATCGACGGCTGCAGAATATAGCGGCCGATGATCGAGGTGGTGCTCGGCGCTTGGGCGGGCTGCGGTTTTTCTATGAGGCCCGAGGCTTGCACCAGCTTGCCCTGTTCGCTAATCGTTTTCAAAATCCCATAGCTCGCGGTTTTTTCGCGCGGCACTTCTATTACCGCCGCCATATTCGCGGGCGACATGGATTGATAGGCATCGATCATCTGCTTGAGGCAGGGTGTTTCAGCCTGCACCAGATCATCGGCGAGAATCACCGCAAACGGCTCGTCGCCCACCACTTCGCGCGCGCACCAGACGGCATGGCCAAGCCCCAGCGGCGCCTGCTGGCGCAGATACACCACTGAGCCTGCATCCGGCAGCCATTCGCGCATGCGGGCAATGGCGTCGTTTTTATTACTATCATCGAGGCGGCGTTCGAGTTCGTAGGCACTGTCGAAATGGTTTTCGATCGCATCCTTATTGCGTCCGGTGATGAAAATAAACTGCTCGATGCCCGCCGCGCGTGCCTCTTCAAACGCATAATGAATCAATGGCTTATCGACGATGGGGAGCATTTCCTTCGGCATCGATTTGGTGGCGGGCAGAAACCTTGTGCCAAGGCCACCGACGGGAAATACGACTTTGCGGACACGTTGCATGCACCCTATGTCGCGGGAAAACCGGCGGAAATCAATTGAAAACTCATGGCCCGCACACTTCTGTGTCCAAATCGAACTGAATGCGGTTGACAAGCCCCCAAAAACCAGTAAACAACCTCCCCCGACCAGACGATAGAAGCAACGGCGCCGTGCGCTGCGCGAATATCGCAATATTTGAGGTATACCATGGCTAAAAAAGCAACCATTCTCGTGAAGCTGGAATCGACCGCCGGCACCGGTTTCTTCTATGTGAAAAAGCGTAACCCGCGCAAACAGACCGAGAAACTGAAATTCATGAAATATGATCCGCGCGCGAAAAAACACGTGGAATTCACGGAAACCAAGCTGAAGTAATGCGTTTTAGCCTCACAGCAGGCCTCGCGCTGGCACTCGCCAGCGTTGCGGCCCACGCCCAAACTGCGCCCGATGCGGCGGCCACCGCCGCACAAGGCAGTTCGCCGTTCATGAGCCTGGTGCCACTGGGCGCGATTGTGCTCGTCATGTTCTTTATGGTGATTCGCCCGCAAATGAAGCAAGCCAGCGCCCGTCAGGCGATGCTTGATAGTATTGCCAAGGGCGATACCGTCGTCACCGGTGGTGGCGTGGTTGGCAAAGTGACCAAGCTGGTGGATGATCTTGCTTTTATCGAAATCGCGCCGGGCCTCGAGATCAAAGCACTGCGCGCTACGGTGAGTGGTGTGTATGTGAAACCCGATGCCGCTGCCCTCGCCGCGGCGGCCGACAAACGCGCGACGAGCGAAAAACGCAACGCTTCGAAAAACGACAATAGCGCGCCGAGCAAATCGAACGTCGCCAACGATAATTAAGGTTGTCATTCCCGCGCAGGCGGGAATCCAGCCCAAAATAATACTTGTCATAAAATGTCTCCTGACATTTTATGACATCTGGATCCCGGACAAATTTTTTTACTAAAAAATTTTTCGGGATGACAACTTCCCGCGCATCGCGGATATGAGAAAGATCAGGAGTCCCATGCTCGAATTTCAACGCTGGAAAGTCGCTCTCGTCCTTCTCATCTGCGCGTTTTTCTCGCTAACGACGCTGCCAAATCTGCTGCCGGATTCAGTGAACGTGAAACTGCCGAGTTTTATGCCGAGCGACAAAGTACCGCTGGGCCTCGATCTGCGCGGCGGCTCGTATCTGCTGCTGCAGCTCGATTTCCCGGCCTATATGCACGAACATATGCAAGGCCTGCGCGACAATGTGCGCGAGGAATTGCGTAAGAGTCATCTCGGCTATCTCGACCTGCACGCGACCAATGATGCGATCACCTTCCGCATTCGTCCCGAGACGCTGACGCCCGATACTAACCTCACCAAAATTTATCGCAATATCGATCCCGATCTCACCGCGGCGGATGATGCATCGGGTGTGACGACGCTCAATTACGACAAGCATACACTCGAGCAATTGCAGTCGCGTCTACTCACGCAATCGATTGAAATCGTCAATCGTCGCGTGAATGAAGCGGGGACAAAAGAGCCAGTGATTCAGCGTCAAGGCCTCGATCGCATCATCGTGCAGGTGCCGGGCCTAAAGGATCCGACGGAGCTAAAACATCTGCTCGGCAAAACCGCGCGCATGACGTTTCATTTGATCAATGAATCGGTGAGTGAAGCGGATGCGCAAGCAGGCACACTGCCGCCGGGCACGATGGCATTGCCGCAGGATGAAGGCTCGGCGCATGACCCAAAAATGGCGGCGTTACGCTATCCGGTTTATTCCGAAGTCGCGCTCTCGGGCGAATTGCTGACGGGGGCGAACGCCAGTTTCAACAACGGGTTGCCGGTGGTGGATTTTCAGTTCAACACACTCGGTGCACAAAAATTTGCGGAGATTACGCAGGAAAATGTCAATCGCCGCTTCGCCGTGGTGCTCGATAATAAAGTGATCACCGCGCCGGTGATTCGCTCTGCCATCCTTGGTGGGCGCGGAATTATCGAAGGCAATTTCACCGTCGAATCCGCCAATGAACTGGCACTGCTGCTGCGCGCCGGTGCCCTGCCCGCCCCGCTGACGATTGTGGAGGAACGCTCGGTCGGTCCAAGTTTGGGTGAAGATTCGATTCACTCCGGTACTTCTGCGGCCTTCCTTGGCATTGGCCTCGTGATTATTTTCATGCTGCTCGCCTACGGGCTGTTCGGCTTCTTCGCCGATCTCGGCTTGATGGTGCATTTGATTATCGTGCTCGGCGCGATGGGGCTGCTGGGCGTGACGCTCACCCTGCCCGGCATCGCCGGCATTGTGCTGACGATGGGCATGGCGGTCGATGCAAACGTGTTGATTTTCGAACGTATCCGCGACGAAGTGCGCTTCGGCAAATCGGCGCTGCCCGCGATCGAATCTGGATTCCGGCTGGCCTATAATACGATTGTCGATTCCAATATCACCACGCTGATTGCGGCCGCGCTACTCTATAATTTCGGCAGCGGTTCGGTGAAAGGTTTCGCGGTGACATTGGCGCTGGGGATCCTCTCCACCATGTTCGCTTCCGTAATGTTCACGCGGATGCTGATCATATTTTGGATTCGCAAAACCAAACCGAAATCGGTACCGATCTAAAATTTTTGCCTGCACTTCGCTGCGTATCATTGTTTTTTATCATCGGATCTGCTGAGCTTCCTCTATGCAAAATATTACACCCAATATGGAAAACTCATCGCCGGTGATTCAGTCCTACGGACCGGCGGGATTTCGCATCGGCGGCGTGGATTATATATCGAGCGTGCTGGTAACGCCGGATGCGGTGACGAAGGTGGATTTGCAATCGATCGAGCAACTGACGGCGGAATTATTCGCGCCGCTCACCACGCTCCATCCACCACTGGAAGCCTTGCTCATCGGCACGGGTGCGAAGCACGCATTTTTGGCGACTGATCTACGTGCACAACTGAAAGCACAAGGGCTGAATCCCGATGCGATGGCGACTGGCGCGGCCTGCCGCACGTTCAATATTTTGCTTTCCGAAGATCGTCGCGTCGCGACGTTGCTGCTGTTGCCGCAATAAAAAAAGGCGAGTGAATTGCTTCACCCGCCCTTCGTTTTTTTAGCGTTACTACGCGGCGACTTTGAAAGTTTTGCCCGCGTAATTTTCCGCGACGAAATCCCAATTCACGAGTTTGTCGAGGAAGGTCTGCACAAAATCCGGGCGACGATTTTGATAATCGAGATAATAGGCATGCTCCCACACATCCACAGTGAGCAAGGCTTTCAGGTCATGCGCGAGTGGTAGATCGGCATTCGCGGTTTTGGTGATCGAGAGTTTGCCCGACGCATCGGTCACGAGCCAAGCCCAGCCGGAGCCGAACTGTGTGATTGCGGCTTCTTTGAAATCTTTCGCGAATTTTTCGTAGCCGCCGAGATCGCTTTCAATTTTTTTCGCGATGTCGCCACTCGGTTTGCCGCCGCCATTGGGCTTCAGACATTCCCAGAAGAAACTGTGATTCCAGTGTTGCGCGGCGTTGTTGAAAATCGCCTGCTTGCTGTCTTTCGACGATTTCTTGATGATTTCTTCAAGCGAAAGTTTCTCGAATTCGGTGCCGGCGATCAGCTCGTTGAGCTTCGTCACATACGCATTATGGTGTTTGCCATGGTGAAATTCGAACGTTTTCGCCGAGATATTCGGTTCAAGCGCGCTCTTGTCGAACGGCAGCGGGGGAAGCGTGAAAGCCATGGGGAACTCCTTGCAGTGGTTTGAATGCGCTATGGTTTAACCGCTGACGATAAAAATTCAAACAGGAATTAATTTTTTGTGATGCATCATGCCGCAGCGGCGCTGGAAATTTTCTCGAAAATAATTTGTAAATAATCACAACAATCGCTTTACAGCCGCGTAGTAACTACATATAGTGACTTCAACAAAAATACTTACAGCATTTGGCAAGAAAACCCTATTCACACCTGTTCCCCGCGTGAGGTTTTGCCATGGCTATCAATCTACATCTCCCAACCCAACTCGATGCGTTGCGCCCGAAAATCACCGTGATCGGTGTCGGCGGTGCCGGCGGCAATGCGGTCAATAATATGATCGCTTCGAACCTCGAGGGCGTTGATTTCGTCATCACCAACACCGATGCACAGGCGCTGGAAACGGCGCTGACTGAAAATATCGTCGTGCTCGGCACGAATGCCACGCGCGGTTTGGGCGCAGGTGCGAAACCCGCCAAGGGCCGCGAAGCCGCGGAAGAAGCAGCGGAAGAAATTTCGGCGCTCATTGAAGGCAGCAACATGGTGTTCATCACCGCCGGTATGGGTGGTGGTACGGGCACCGGCGCGGCCCCCGTGATCGCGCAGCTGGCGAAAGATCAAGGCATTCTCACCGTGGGTGTGGTGACGAAACCGTTCCAATTTGAAGGCACGCAGCGTATGCGCGTGGCTGAGGCTGGCATCGAGGAGCTGCAGAAATATGTCGATACGCTGATCATCATTCCGAACCAGAATCTGTTCCGTATCGCCAATGAAAAAACGACGTTTGCCGAGGCGTTCCGCCTGGCGGATGAAGTGCTGCATTCCGGCGTGCGCGGCGTGACGGATCTGATAGTGAAGCCGGGTCTGGTGAATCGTGATTTCGCCGATATCCGCACCGTGATGAGCGAAATGGGCAAGGCAATGATGGGCACCGGCGAATCGTCGGGCGCCAGCCGTGCATTGCAAGCGGCCGAAGCGGCGATCAGTAATCCGCTGCTCGACGATGTGTCACTCAAAGGCGCGCGCGCTGTACTGATCAACATCACCGGCGGGCCGGATATGACGCTGTTTGAAGTCGATGAAGCGGCGAACCGCATCCGCGATGAAGTCGATGCCGAAGCGAATATCATTTTCGGCTCCACCTTCAGCGATGCGATGGAAGGCAAAATGCGCGTCTCGGTCGTGGCGACCGGTATCGGCGGTGCGGAAGCATTACTGCGCACCCCGATTATTGCTGATTATCAAGCGCCAGCTGTTGCGCCTGTCGCACCAGCCCCACGTAAACCGCTCAGCTTCGGTCTCGGTTCGGCCCCGGCTGCTGCGCCGATCAAGAAAGATACGACCCAGGCTTCCTCGCGTGAGCGCACGGCTGCGGAAATCGTGCGTCAAGCGGGCATCACTGCCGCGGCAGCACGTCCCGTGGCTGTAGGCGCAACGCCGGTGATTCGCATTGTCGATGAAGCAGTAGCGAATGAACATTGGGAATCGCAAACGGCGGCACTTGCCACCGCACAAGCCACGCAGCTCGAACAAGCGATGCGCCTCGCCGCTAATGGCGCGCGCACCAGCGCTGTGCAACATACCGAATCGGCAGGCCCGCTATTCGTGAGCCCGAAAGCTGAGCACCCCGTACAGCGCACGCTGTTCGCTGCCGCGGCACCGGAAATGGAAGAGGAAGAAGAGGAAGAAGTGAGTGCTCGTGGCAATATCTTCGGTCGCCTCGCCAATGTCGGCAAAGCCATCGCCCACCGCGCGGGCAACGAAGTGCGTGCCGTGCGTGAAGTGGCGGTCGCGTCAGTCGCTTCGTCTGCGCCTGCCCCGGTCGAGCGTAAAGCAGAAGTGCGTGAAACCACCCCGCATGCGCAGGATGAGGATGAGTTCTACGATATCCCCGCATTCCTGCGTCGTCAGGCGAACTAAACCAATTCATAGCGAATAAAATGGGGCGGAGTTTTCCGCCCCATTTCTTTTGGTACGGAAATCATTCATACCCCACTGGGACATTATTTTTTCCACCGCGTGGGGAATCACAAAATCTAAGGATTTCTGCGGATCATCGGCTGTAACATACGGTTACAAAGCGTGAATTGCTGGGGACGCATCATCCGAGTAGTTTCAGCATCGAAAGAATATCCACGTTTGCTGACAAAATTTTACTATAAAAAAAGGTGCCATCCATGTTCATGAACCATGATTCCAGCCGTGAATCCCTCGCTGATAAAGAACCCAATTTTCAGCATACCGTCGCGGCGGAAGTGAGCTGCGTCGGCGTATCGCTGCATACCGGCGATATGGTGAATATGACGATTCGCCCGGCTGGCCCCAATACCGGCATCGTATTCGTGCGTACGGATATTGCGGAACATGGCACGGTAGCCGCGCGTTTCGACGCGGTGGTAGAAACCACGCTCGGCACCACGATTGCGAATAAACAGGGCGTCACCGTTTCGACGATCGAGCATGTGATGGCGGCGCTGTGGGGCGCAGGCATCGACAATGCGCGCATCGAACTCGACGGCGCGGAAGTGCCGATCATGGATGGTTCCTCGGAACCGTTCGTGTTCCTGCTGGATTGCGCCGGCCGCGTGCAGCAGCGCGCGCTACGCCGTTCGATCGAAGTGCTGCGCGAAGTGACGGTCGAAGAAGGCGGCAGCCGTGCGACATTGAGCCCGCATGACGGGTTCATGATCGATATCGAAATCGCCTTCAATCACAAGCTGATCGAACGCCAGAAAGCGACCTACGATTTCACCCGCACCAGCTTCAAACAGTCGCTGGCCCGCGCCCGCACCTTTGGGTTCGCGCGCGATGTCGAGAAAATGCGGTCGATGGGCCTGGCCCTCGGCGGTTCGCTGCATAACGCCATCGTGCTCGATGAAGAACAGGTGCTGAACGAAGGCGGGCTGCGCTATGCGGATGAATTCGTGCGCCACAAAGCACTCGATTGCGTGGGCGACTATTTCCTCGCCGGCGCGCCGATCCTGGGCACCCTCACCACTTTCCGCCCGGGCCATGGTATCAACAACAAACTGCTGCGCGCCCTGTTTGCGGATGAAGCCAATTACCGCATCGTCGGCGGCGAAGAAGTAGAAACGCCATTCATCGTGAACCGCCCGGAAATGACGATGGCCGCCAGCGCGTAAGCGAGAATAGGCGCGTATAAGGGCGAATAAGCGCTTATACGCGCGAATCAGAACTTACACGGGCGATTTCCGGCCTAATTGTCACTAAATCTTCATACTCCCGCACCATCCGCCATGGTAAAGCTACCGTGATAACCACGGTGGCAAATGGCATGAAACACAGCGACAATCCTAGAAATGCACCGCGCGACACGCTCCATGGTGTGATCGGCAAGGCGCAAGCCGAAGCGCGCGCACAACAGCACGAGGCGTGCTGCTTGTCCTATTTGGGTCCACGGGATCAAGGGGAATTATATACTTTGGTTGTAAGCCTCACTAGCGATAACTTCACTGTTCCGCGCTTGATTGAAGGAATAAGGGCGATGAATAGTAGCAATTTTCCTGAGCACCGCCCCTACTTGATACGCAATATTCATGAATCGGGCGCGCTCCATGATGAAAAGCTGCAGGAAAAAGAGCAATTATATAAGCGCCAACTTAGTGCAGGCTTAAGAAATGAGTTCGAGTCCACCATCTATCAATATCAGTTTCTAAAAACGCTCGAGAAACTAGAAAAAGATTTGCGGCACTTTGTTGAACATGCCGAGAAAAAGAAAACACATCCGGGCAACCGGGCGTTTAAAATTCTTACCAACCCTTCCAGCAACCAGCTTCAGTCCGATCGGGAATTACTCCAAGCGATCAATCTCTTTTTGGAAGAAGATTTCAGCGAGTTACGCGAAAAAAGCAAAAACCTTCTCGAAGGGCTGCGCAGTGAAGTCAATCAAGTAGCCACCGATGCCATGAATCCGCATATTTCCTTCGATGAACTCAAGGGCCGTACCGAGCAAATCATGACCCAGTTTGACGAATTCCACACATGGCTCAAGCCGTTATACGAACGCATCGGCAGCATCGAAGAGAAGCACAAGGCGCAACTGAAAGGCACGCCCGCAGGGGGCACGTCCATCGCCGGGCCGTTTTAGCCGGTCGCATCTCTGCCATTTCCATCAGTTTTCTGGGCATAACCTTGCTGTCCCCATCGCACGTCCTTGCGCGCGCGCGATGCCCTGCTATAACAGGCGCATGCGATCGTTTTTTATCTCTGCCGTGAAGCCCCTACTCTGCGTTGCCATGCTGGCCGCAGCACTCACCCTCGCCGCCTGCAGCGGTGATGATGACGACAAGGATGCGGCCGCGAAAAACCAGCCGCTTGAAGTGCTTTACGACAAGGCGCTGACCTCGTTCAAAGACCATCATTTCAAGCAGGCCATCGATGATTTCGAGGAGGTGGAGCGCCAATATCCCTATTCCGAATGGGCGGGACGCGCTGAGCTGATGGCGGCCTATTCCGGCTTTCGCGGCGGCCAGTTCGATGATGCGGTGGCGATTCTCGACCGCTATGTGAAGCTGCACCCGACCGACCGCGACACGCCCTACGCGCTCTATTTGAAAGCCATGTGCTACTACACACAAATCACCGATGTCGGCCGCGATCAGAAGATCACCGAGGATGCACGCGATGCGCTGCGCGACCTCGTCGCCCGCTACCCCGACAGCCCTTATGCGCGCGATGGTAAAATCAAACTCGACCTGGTGGAAGACCATTTGGCCGGCAAGGAAATGACCATCGGTCGCTATTACGAGCGCCATGATGAATATGCAGCCGCCATCAGCCGGTTCAGTTTTGTCATCAAAAATTTCCAAACGACCAGCCATGTGCCCGAAGCACTGCATCGCCTCGTCGAATGCTATTTGCGCCTTGGTGTGGTCGAGGAAGCGAAGAGATACGCCGCGGTGCTGGGTTATAACTACCCCGATTCCGACTGGTACAAATACAGCTACGAGATGATCAAAGGCAATCTCAGCCCGGAAGAAAAGCAGTCCTTCACCGATCGGCATTTCAAACTATGAGCGCGGTACAATGCTAACGCAATTGTCCATTCGCAATATCCTGCTGCTTAAAACCTGCGACATTCCGTTCGGTGCGGGGCTGAATGTGCTGACTGGCGAAACCGGCGCGGGCAAATCGATCCTGCTCGATGCGCTGGGGCTGGCGCTGGGCGAACGCAGCGATGCGGGGCTGGTGCGCCAGGGCGAGGCGCAAGCCAGTGTGAGTGCGGCGTTTGACGTTAGCAACAATGCTCCGTTGCAAGCCTTGCTCGCTGAACTTTCGCTCACGCGTTCCGATGAACTAATCCTCCGCCGTACGCTGCAAAGCGATGGTAAAAGCCGCGCTTTCGTGAATGATGAACCGGTCAATGTCGCCACTTTGAAGCGCTTCGGCGAACTGCTCGTCGCGCGCCATGGGCAGCATGATCAACACGGGTTGCTCGATCATAAAACCCATCGCGCATTGCTCGATCAGGCGGCGGGCAACGAAAAATTGCTGCAGCAATGCTGCGCAGCATTTTCGGCCTGGAAACAGGCGCTGCAGCATTGTGCTTCCCTCGCCCAGCTACGCGCACAAGCGGTGCAGGAAGAGGCATGGCTGCGTCAGCTCGTGTCGGAATTGGGGGCGCTTTCTCCGCGGATCGGCGAGGAAAGCGAACTGCTCGAACTGCGTCGCAATGCGAACCAAGCCAAGCAAGCCGTCGCCCATTTGCAGCAGGCGCATGATGCGCTGATGGGCGGCGAAACGGTGACTGCCCAACTGCGCCAGGCGGCCAAATCCCTGCTCAAAGCCCAATGGCCGGATGATTCGTTGAATCCCATGATTGCCGCGCTGGAACAGGCGGAAACACAAGCAGAAGAAGCGCTGGTCTCGCTCGAATCGATCATGGGTTCGCATCGTTATGATGCGGCTGCGATCGAAGCGGCAGAAGATCGTCTCCATGCGCTGCGCGATGCGGCGCGCAAGTTCAACACCACCGTCGAATCGCTCGCCGATCGTTACCAGACCGCGCAAGAAAAACTTGCCACGCTCGACAATGGTGCCGCCCAGGAAAAATCCGCCAATGCACAACTGGCTGCCACGCGGGAAACCTATTTGACCCTTGCCAATACGCTCCATCAGGCCCGCGAGAAAGCCGCTAAATCCCTCATTAAATTGGTGCAGCAAGAACTCAAACCCCTTAAAATGGGCACGACCCAATTACACGTGATACAAGCGGAATTGCCCGAGAATCAATGGGGCGATGAAGGCATCCATCAAGTCGCCTTCGAAGTCGCCACCAACGAGGGCATGCCGTTTGGTACCTTCGCCAAAGTCGCCTCGGGCGGCGAGCTATCACGCCTGCTACTCGCCATGAAACTGGTGTTGCGCGAGCGCGAAACGGCAAGCCTCATTTTCGATGAAATCGATAGTGGCACCAGCGGCGCGGTGGCGGAAGCCATTGGCCAGCGCCTGCGCCGCCTTGCCGAATCTGCGCAGGTGTTGGTCGTCACGCACCTGCCGCAAGTGGCGGCACAGGCCGCGCATCATCTGTTTATCCGCAAATCCGGCGGCAAGGAGGTGCGCACGGAAGTGCTGCCACTGGATAACAATGCCCGCGCAGAGGAGCTTGCACGCTTGCTTTCCGGCGCCAAGATCAGCGATGAAGCGCGCAAGGCCGCGCAAAAAATGCTGCAGGCGGCGATATGAATTCCCCTGCCACCACCCGTCTTTCACATGCAAATGCGCAAATACGCATTGCTGAATTAAGCGCCGAAATCCGCACCCATGACATGCGCTACTATCAGCAGGATGCGCCCACCATCAGCGACGCAGACTATGACACATTGCGCCGCGAACTCGAGCAGCTCGAGACACAATTTCCTGATCTCGTCACGCCCGATAGTCCCACACAAAAAGTCGGTGCGCAAGCCAGCGAAGCATTCAAAAAATATCGCCATGGTGCGCCGATGCTGTCGCTCGCGAATGCATTTGCCCGTGAGGATATCACCGATTTTTTGGCCCGCATCCGCCGTTTTCTAGAGCTTGATGCGGACGATGAAGTGATCGTCACCGCCGAGCCGAAAATCGATGGCCTCTCCTTCAATGCCCGCTATGAGCACGGTAAGCTGGTTGCCGCCGCCACCCGTGGCGATGGGGAAGTAGGCGAAAATATCACTAAAAATATCAAAACCATCGCCGGTTTTCCGAAGCAACTAAAGCCCAATGCTGCACTACCGTCGGTGCTGGAAGTGCGCGGCGAAGTCTATATGCCAAAATCGGATTTTCTGGCCCTTAATGAAGTACGCAAGGCAGCGGATGAGCCGCTTTTCTCCAATCCACGCAATGCCGCTGCCGGTGCGTTACGGCAGCTTGATCCAGCCATTACCGCGTCACGGAAATTGAGTTATTTCGTCTATGGCTGGGGCGAAACGAGCCAGCAATTTGCTGCATCGCAACATGGCGCCATGCAGCAATTTGCTGCAGCTGGATTTATTACCAATCCGCGCCTGCAACAGTGCAATTCCGTCGATGCGATTATGGACTATTACGATGCGTTGCAACGTGAACGCGCGGCGCTGGATTACGATATCGATGGCGTCGTGTATAAGGTCGACCGGCTCGATTATCAGCAGCGGCTGGGCTTCGTCGCGCGTGCGCCGCGCTGGGCGATTGCACATAAATTCCCCGCCGAGCAGGCGATCACCACCCTTACTGCCATCGATATTCAGGTAGGTCGCACCGGCGCGCTCACGCCCGTCGCGCGGCTGGCCCCGATCAATGTCGGCGGGGTGATGGTGAGCAATGCGACGCTACATAATGAGGATGAAATTCAGCGCAAGGATGTGCGCGTGGGCGATCAGGTAGTGGTGCAGCGCGCGGGCGATGTCATTCCGCAGATCGTGGAAGTAAAGGCGCATGCTGCGTATGGCACACCTTATGTATTTCCAACCGAATGCCCTGTCTGCGGTGCGCCAGCCGTACGCGAGGAAGGCGAAGCGGTGCGCCGCTGCACGGGGGGACTTACCTGCGCGGCGCAGGCGGTCGAGCGGCTGAAGCATTTTGTATCGCGCAATGCGCTCGACATTGAAGGGTTGGGCGCCAAGCAAATCGAGGCGTTTTATGAGGAGGGGCTGCTACGCTCGCCGGTCGATATTTTCACACTCGAAGCGCGCGATGCGGAGAACTTAAGCAAGCTGAAATTCCGTGAAGGTTGGGGCGAAAAATCGGCGCAGAATTTATTCGCCGCGATTCAGCAGGCGCGCGAAGTGCCGCTGCCCCGCCTCATTTACGCGCTGGGCATTCGCCATGTGGGGGAGGAAAATGCCAAATTATTCGCCCGGCATTATGGTGATTTCGCAGCATTGAATGCTGCACTCACCGCTGCAGCAAATGATGCGCAATCTTACGCCGCAGCGCGCGCGGAACTACTCGCCATCGATGGTATCGGCGAGAAAGTGGCGGATGCATTGTTGCAATTTTTTTCGCAGGCCCATCATCGTGCATTGCTGCAGCAATTGGGCGAACAATTGACAGTCCAACCCTATCAGGCGCTAGCCCCATCATCTTCGGCAGTGGCGGGGAAAACGGTGGTATTCACGGGCACCTTGCCCACATTGGGGCGCAACGAGGCAAAGGCGCAAGCCGAAGCGCTGGGCGCGAAAGTGGCTAGCTCTGTGTCAAAAAAAACCGATTATGTGGTCGCCGGAGAAGAGGCCGGAAGTAAGCTGAAACAGGCGCAGGCGCTTGCTGTGGCGGTGCTCGATGAAGCACAATGGCTGGCGCTGATTGGAAAGAATATCGCATGAAAAATCCATTCGCCCAGGCGCCGCAGCCGGTGCAAGCAACGATTGAAGCCGCCTCGGAGTTGCTCGATGTTATCGAGCTGCTTATCGAAGATATGGCGCTGGCAATCACGCGCTATATCGATGCGGTAGTACCGCACCTCATTGCGCTCGTCGATCAGTCGCGCATCGCGGAACTGGAGGCGATCGTGGCCAACGCAATGCCACGCGAAATCAGGCGCGAATTGCGGCTGATGAAGCTCGAAGCGATCGATTGGGTGAGCCAGGTGCAGAAGGATTTTCCGCCCTTTCGCATGGGGCCGTTTTATGTGCATGGCAGCCATGCGCGCCAGGCGATTCCGCGCAACCATTTCCCGCTGCTCATCGATGCGGCATCGGCCTTCGGCACGGGCGAACATGCGACGACGGCAGGCTGTTTGCTGGCGTTGGCGAGAGAAAAGCGCACGCGCAGGCACGCAACGCGAATCGCGGATATTGGCTGTGGCACAGCGATTTTGGCAATCGGTGCAGCGCGGCTATGGAAGAATGCGCAGATTGTGGCGAGCGATAATGATCCGGTGGCCGTTGAAGTGTCGCAGCATAATTTGCAAGTGAACCATATCGCCGCACGCAGCAAAGCCTATGTAAGCAACGGTTACAAAGCGCGCCCGGTGAAGGCGCAGCATTATGAAATCATTGTGGCAAACATTCTCGCGCGACCACTGATGCGGTTAGCACGTGATGCAGCGCAGCAATTGGCCCCAGGGGGCACGTTGATTTTATCGGGCCTGCTGCGCTCGCAGGAGGCGATGGTGCTGAGTGCGCATCGCATGCAGGGGCTGTATTTGCAGCACAGGATTCGGCGGGGGCAATGGTCGGTATTGGTGTTGACGTCGCATGGTTGAGCTGGCGCAGCATCTCGCAAAAACAGTCGTGCCCGAGCCGCTTGCGCTGCTGAAGCGCATCTATGGATATGAATCATTTCGGGGCGAACAGGCGGCGGTGATTGCGCAGGTGATTGCGGGGGGCGATGCGTTTGTGTTGATGCCGACGGGCAGCGGCAAGTCGCTTTGCTATCAGCTGCCATCGCTGTGCCGCGATGGTGTCGGCATCGTGGTTTCGCCGCTCATTGCGTTGATGCAGGATCAGGTGGCGGCGCTTGAGGAATTGGGTATTCGTGCGGTGGCGATTCACTCAAATATGGAGCCGGGCGCCGCAGCTGCCGCCAAACGCGCGATGCGCGAAGGCACGATGGATCTCGCTTACGTTGCACCCGAGCGGTTGCTGATGGAGGATTTTCTTACCTTTCTCGACGAGGTGCCGATCGCGCTGTTTGCGATTGATGAGGCGCATTGTGTGTCGCAATGGGGACATGATTTTCGGCCGCATTATATGCAGCTGGGCTTGCTTGCCGAGCGCTTCCCGAAAGTGCCGCGCATTGCACTCACCGCCACTGCCGATGCACCAACGCGGCGCGATATTATCGAACGGCTCAAGCTGACCCAAGGCAAAAGTTTTGTCGCCGGTTTTGATCGTCCGAATATTTTCTATCGCATTGCCGAGAAGCTAAATCCCCGCGCGCAATTGCTGCATTATGTGACGGAAGATCATGCCGGTGAATGCGGTATTATTTATTGTCTTTCACGCAAACAGGTCGATGAAACAGCGGCCTGGCTCAAAGGTCTGGGGCTAAATGCCTATCCCTATCACGCGGGGCTGGAACCGACGCTACGCACGGAAAATCTGCAGCGTTTCATGCGCGAAGAAGCGGTGATCATGGTGGCAACGATTGCGTTCGGCATGGGTATCGATAAACCGGATGTGCGGTTCGTCGCACATCTGAATATTCCCAAAAATATCGAGGCCTATTATCAGGAAACGGGGCGCGCGGGCCGTGATGGATTGCCCTCGGATACGCTGATGCTCTATAGTGCGGGCGATGCGGCGCAGCTGCGCAGTTTCATCGAGGATTCAACCGCCAGCGATCAGCAGAAACGCATCGAACATCATAAGCTGAATGCGCTGTTGGGATTGTGCGAAGCGGGTGGTTGTCGGCGGCAGATTATCCTCGAATATTTTGGTGATCACGGCACGCCGTGCGGCAACTGCGATACCTGCCAAAACCCACCCGAACGATTCGATGGCACGACGGCAGCGCTGAAAGCGCTTTCCGCGGTTTATCGCACCGGGCAACGGTTTGGTGTCGCCTATCTCACCGATGTGCTGCTGGGCAAAACCAGCGAGCGGATGCAACAATTCGGCCATGACCAGATTAAAACATTCGGGGTGGGCACGGAATTTAGCAAGCATGCATGGCAAAGCATTTTCCGCCAGTTGATCGCCGCAAACTTGCTGCGAGTGGATGTCGAGCAGCATGGCGGCTTGTCGCTGACTGCGCTGGGCCAGGAGTTTTTGAAATCGCAGGACCCATTATGGCTGTGCAAACCGCAGGAAAGACAAGGTAAGCGCACGGCCCGCGCCACACGCGCAACCGCCACAGCAGCGCCCGTGAATAGTGCCGATGAAGCACTCTTCCAAACACTGCGCGCCTTACGCACGGAGCTGGCCGCCGTACAAAACCTGCCACCTTATGTGATTTTCCATGACCGCACCCTGCGCGAACTGGCGCAAGTCAAACCGAAGGATACCGAGAACATGCGCGCCATCAGCGGCGTCGGCGACCGCAAAATGGAGCGCTATGGCGCCGTTTTCCTCGCCTGCATCCGCGAGCATCAGGAAACCGCCTAGTCCGGGCAGCGACTGCATTTATCATCCCGGCAATAGTGCTGTTTAATCCCGGTAGCGGTCGCGTTGCGTGCTCGTCACGCATTACACTTGCCAAACTGCCGACGCTGGGTTATATACCCGCCTCCCCCGGATAAAACCGCGGGAAGGCGCGGATGATGCATCCGCCATTGGTGACGCGGGGTGGAGCAGCCCGGTAGCTCGTTAGGCTCATAACCTAAAGGTCGTCAGTTCAAATCTGGCCCCCGCAACCACCTGAACTTTAAATGAATCCCCTAAAACAAGTCGTAGAAGCCCATCGGCGCTGTGCCGTAGCTCGGCCTCTAGGTAGTCCCTTCCAACGCTTGGAATGAGCCGTATCGGCCCTAATAGCCCCTTCAAACACTGCCGCGCATGGGCAAGATCCGTCGAAAGACTCCGGCCAAGGCTTTTGACCATCGCTCGATACCGCTCCGCCGCCTCAGGTAATACGGTGCTCACCATCTCGGATGCGCGGGCGTTCGCCTGCAAAGCATTCTGTGCTTCGGCTTGTTCGGCCTCGGCCCGTTGCAAGGCGTCCTTGGTGGTCGGGGTAATAATACCTTGCTGGATCGCAGTCATGATATTGGCGATCTGCAACTCGGCGGCTTCGAGCCTTCGTTCATGGGCCTTGTTATCTGGGTGTGTTTCCTTCTGTTTCTCATTCAGTACCTGTTTGGTTTCATGCACGAACATGTCGATGGACTCTGCGGCCAGCAAATCCTTGCGGATGACCTCTAGCAAATTGCCTTCGAGCAGCTTGCGCGGAATGCGCAGTCGATTATCGCACGCAGCATCACCGCGATTCAGGTTTGTCGAGCATCCATAAGACGTAGATCAACGGGCTAGGTGGACACCTATTATGGAGCAGTCGTCAAAAGATTGTGAGCTGATTTAACCATTCCCCTTTATTACAGTGAGGTGAATAGCATTGGCGGTTGAAACATGCTCTATGCATTTATACCCTAATACTGAGAGGTTCAGGCCTAAAAACAGATTTTCACCTGTACCAAGGAAAACCGGCGACACGGCGAGATGAAGTTCATCAACCAGGCCGGCACGCAAATATTGTTGTATGGTGGAAACGCCGCCGCCAATCCTTATATTCTTGCCTTTTGCTGCGTTTTTAGCCTGCTGGAGAGCGGCTTCAATGCCCTCCGTCACAAAGTGGAAGATCGTTCCCCCCTCCATGACGAGAGGTGGGCGCGCATGATTGGTTAATACGAAAACCGGCACGTGATAAGGAGGATTATCGCCCCACCAGCCTTTCCATGTATCATCCGGCCATGCTCCCCTGACAGGTCCGAACATATTTCGGCCCATGATCCATGCTCCAACATTCTCGAAGCTGCGCACAGCGAAATCGTTATCAATACCCGTTTCTCCACCATCCTGGCCAAACATTGCCCGAAACATTTTTGTAGCAAACGCCCATTCATGCAGGGTTCGTCCGTTCACTCCCAGCGGGCTATCGAGACTTTGGTTAGGGCCTGCGCCGTAACCGTCTAACGATATGGAAAAAGCGCGCACTACAAGTTTGGTCATCGCTATAAACTCCTTATCTGGGTGATCATTTATCGGCACTGCTGGTTTAAGCTCCAGGTATTGGCAGCACTGGCATGACTTCAATGGATTCGCCGGGGAAAATCGCAAAATGCGGATGGTTCTCAAATAGTTTAGCGGCCGTTTCATGCGAATCTGCGCGTACCACTGTGAAGCCTCCCATCTCATTCGTTACATCTTCAATGCCGTCCGGGGTTATTTTTTTCGTCTTGCCGAGCGGACCACCCATGGTGACAATCGCTTTCTGATGCTTTTCAACCCAGGCTTTCCATGCAGCCATACCTTCTTGCATTTTTGCCTGCTGCTCTTTTTCAGGCAACGCTTTCCATACCGCCATTTTTGGGCCGGTTTTGCTGCCGAGGAAAGTGGCCAGATAGGTGTTATTTTCATTCGTATTCATAAAGCCTCCTTTTTACGTTGCCATATATCTAACGATCGCTAAATATAGACGCTTGAAATATCTGTCAAGAGATATATAATGATCGCTATAGAATAAGGAACAGTAATGGCCAAAGGTCGTCCACGCGAGTTTGATTCCGATAAAGCACTGGATATTGCACTAGAGCTTTTCTGGCGGCACGGTTACGAAGGCGTGTCGATTGCCGCGTTGGCCAAAGCACTAAAAATCAAAGCTCCCAGCCTGTATGCCGCGTTTGGCAATAAAGAAAGCCTCTTTCTCAAAGTCATCGAACGCTATGGCGAGTTGAACGGCGGTATGTACCTTGATTCATTCAAGAAAAAAACAGCGCGAGAAGTGGCACAAGCGATTCTGGACGGCGAGGTCGAGCTTGTGACACAAAAAAACCGGCCTAATGGATGCCTAATGATTCAGGGAGCCCTGGTTACCAGTCCGGAATCTGAAAAAATAAGTGACATGATGGCGGGCATGCGCGGCATGGCGGAGGGATGGATCGCTGACCGCTTCAAGCAAGCACAAAAAGATGGCGACCTGCCCGCCGATGCCGACCCAAAGGCGTTGGCGTGCTATATCATGACGCTCAATTCCGGCCTCGCCGTGCAAGCGCGGAGCGGAGTGAGTAAAAAACAACTCAAGCAGGTCGTGGAAATTGCCATGCAAAATTGGCCGAGGACAATCACTACACAAAACAAAAGGAGAATCACATGATGAATGAAGTCAGGCTATGAAAATCTACTGGGTCAAGGCTCAGGCGCCGCAGCGTGTGCTGGCGCTGGTAAAGCACCTGAAACTAGAGGCTGAGTTAATCGAAGTCACGGCTAAAACAGGTGGGCTAAAAAGCGAAAGCTATGCAAAACTCAATCCTAACCTGAAGGCTCCGACATTGGTCGATGACGATTTTGTATTATGGGAGTCATCGGCAATCATGGCGTATCTGTGTATCAAGGCAGGCTCGGATATGTGGCCGGCACATCATCCTACCGAGCAGGTGGAAGTGTTGCGCTGGCTAAGCTGGAACGATTGCCACTGGGCACCGATAACGAGTGTATTCTATTTCGAGCATGTTGCAAAAGCGACATTTGGCTTGGGAACACCTGACAGAGCCTTGCTTAAGGACAATGTGCTAGAACTGCTGCGCTGGGCGAAAGTGCTGGATGGCCACCTCGCCGGTAAAACCTATGTGGCGTGTGGGCGACTAACGATTGCAGATTTCCAGCTTGCTTCCATGGCGACCTATTGGCAAGAATCGGAAATACCATTTGAAAATTTTCCCAATATCGTGCGTTGGATCGATATGCTACAGCGCATTCCTGCATGGGCTGATCCATGGCCTTAACATTATATATCTCGGCCTAGCGAGCGCATTGTAGTGTGCAGCATTTTTTGGTTACTCCGCCCGATAATGCTATCGAGCTCTGTGTGAGTAGGGTGATGATTCTAGGCGCTCTGCATCGATTGATACAGATAATATCACTGCGTAAATAAAGTACTTAGGGAGAGTTATGGCATACATGGTTTTAATCGCCATTTTCTTAAGAAGAGATTATGAAGCCTTATGATCCGTCCTTTCCCATTTTCCTCAAGGTATCTTTTGCGCATTAGTGTGCGTATAGCTGCATTGGGAATGGTAACACTATGGGAAGTGGCCGCTTGTGCGCCACAAGCGCAGGACACATTGCCTCCTGCCCCCGCTGGCATGTGCTGGGAACAAAGCTGGAGTGATGAATTTAATGGCTCCCAGATTGATAGTACGCAATGGGCATGGAAGGACGGCCCACGTGGCCCACAGGATGTAGGTATGTGGCAGGCCGATCACTTGCGCGTGCATGATGGGGCATTGGAATTTTTAACCACGACCGATTCGCAAGGACGAATGGTTACTGCCGGGATTCAAAGCCGGTTCTCGCAGCTAGGCGGGTATTTTATCATGCGCGCTGCTATGCCGGATACCCATGGTAATTTCAGGCCAGCCTTGTGGCTTTCCTCTGAACGCATCAATGATTACTCTGCTGCCACGGGCTGTAGCAACCCCGCGTACCCTACCGAACTCGATGTACTCGAATACCCCGCGCGTGATGGCACCGCACATCAAAATATTCATTGGGGTGGCTATAAAGCATGCCACCAAACGGTAGGTCATAACTCGGCAATCCCCTCCGATCCCACACAATATCATACATTTGGTGTCTGGTGGGATACGAATGGACATGCCGATCCCGTCCATCGCGTGCCACGCTATTATTTTTATGTCGATGGCAACAAAACCTGGGAATCGACGGGTGGCGGCATCGCGCAAGTACCTGAATTTATTCGCTTAGGCAATGAGATTATGGCGGGTCCAGTGGCCCCCAGCCAAGCTGCAACGGCCGTGAGCGGCACCCATCCATTCATGGTCGACTACGTCCGGGCTTACCAGCTGCGCGCAACGCAATAACCTAGCGAACCTTCTGCTGCCCGCTGCTTGTGTTTAGGCGAGGAATTTCAGACATTAGCACATGGGTAATGTGCTTTGCATGGAGTTGTTGCTCCGTTTTCTGTCCTGCCCCCTCTGGGCAGGTGAGGTTCCAACAGTAAAGTGAAGGTGGGAAGCGGCAGGATATATGGTGTCGGCGAACATCACATTTTTCTATTCGCGCTTTGTGCTCAACAAAAGGTTACTATAAACAGCGAGGCTACAATAAGGATGCATACTAGTTCTAGTCTCTACACAGGGTGATTCTGAAGTAGGGTTTTACACGCAGCGACATAAAGATGTTGTATGAAATCCGTCCAAGGCGGTCTTGCGATTAAAGTGTAGGTCGCCACACATTTCGACTCATTATATGGCCATCGCAATATCATGAATATGCACGTTATGAGCACCATGCTTTTTAAGGATCACTTGCGCGTGATCCACAGCTTCCGCATTGGGGGTTTCGATCCATAACACTAGGCCCCCTTTATTCGCCTGTTTTTGGTAAAACCACGTATACTGATTGCTGAGATACCGTGCTGCCAATGCACCCAGGATTCCTCCAACCAAGGTTGCCATAAGCACGATGGCCAGAGAATAGTTGGTTGCCAGACCGTTGGTCGCAATCAGGGCCAATGCTGAGCCAATCCAGGCTCCAGCGCCGATTAATACGCCTTGGGCAACGCCCACATCTTCTCGCCCGATCACTGCGCTGCGCGGCGCGTGAGGATTATCTTGCAGATGTTCCGGCTTCACCGAGGCATGACCAAATTTATTTTTAACGGCCGCATCACTGCCACGCACGCTGATTTGAGAACGTGCAAAGCCTGAAATTTCTAGATCTTCGATGGTGCGATGCAATTCTTGCGCGTCATCGAAGATACCAACTGCTTCTGTTTTTACGGCTGAGAGGGGATTGGTCATGGGATGCTCCTATAAAAGGGAATAGCAAACATATTATCCGCTCAATAATATAAGAATCCCATCGGCAATGTGCGCAAATTCGAACTCATTCACGAAGTGCTAGCAACTACCAGATGGGCCATTTTTTCAAAAAACACGAGTTCCAGTAGCCCGTTAATATCGATAGGCTTTACCAAATGGTATTTAAAGCCTGCCTGTATAGAAAGTTGTTTGCTCTCTTCCGTGCTAAGCCCTGTCTGGGCAACAAATAGCGTTTTGCGCAAGTGAGGGTCCATTTTCATCCGTTTGCACACTTCGTAGCCTGTTATTCCGGGCATATTAATATCGCATAGCACTACATCTGGAATAAACGATTGGATCGCGTCCAACGCCGCTTCGCCGCTATCTGCCAAACGAACCTCGTGCCCCATCGCTTCCATGGCCCATTTCAGAACGGTACCTGAAGGCAAATCATCATCGACGACTAAAATTTTCTCCTGCACCATGCTGGCCCTATCGATTGCGAGTGAATGCGCGTCTATTTGGTTTCTGAGCCGATTTCGTTGCCGTAAATATCTTTCGGAGGGTTACCTTGCGCGTCTTTTGGGCGCTCACCCTCGATATTCTTGTCGGGAGGGTTCCCTTGAACATCTGTTCCGGTGAGGTTTCCAAAGATATCTTTGCCAGCGTCCATCCTATTGTCCTACCAGCAAACTATATATTTTATCGATGTGCTTTCCCGGAGTTGCTTGTTAAAGAGGCCAATGCGTGCTACTGACACGGTCTGCTGCTGACGGTCTCAGTAAAACGTGGAGGAATTTATGTCTTTCTATGTGAACATCGACCCTGCTTTGTCTACCCTATTACACGCATGGTAATCCCTCAGGCTGTTGTTGCGCTGCCTATTGCATCATCCCTCAAAAATTCGCATCACTATCGTGTCCTGGTGGTCGATGATAATGTCGACCTCGCCCAAACTATCCTGTGGTCACTGGAAATGGTGGGGCATACGGTGCAAATGGCGCATGACGGCCCGACGGCCATTGCTTTAGCCAAATCCTTCCTGCCGGATGTTATTTATCTCGATATTGGTATGCCGGAAATGAATGGCTATGAAATATGCCAGGCGCTGCGAGAAGAGCCGGTGCTTGAAAATACCGTCATTATTGCCCAAACCGGGTGGGGGCAGAAGGAACATCGCACGCGCACGAAAGAAGCCGGCTTTGATTACCATTTGGTTAAACCCGTCGATATTGGCGAGCTGGAATCTCTTCTGCGCAGCTTGCGTAAAGTCGCAGCCTAACTGACAACTTCAGCAAAGCGTGGCAATCGTACGGTAAAAATCGTCCCGGCTTCTTCCGTCGAGCTCACCGCGATGGTGCCGCCATGGGCAGTGACGATCTCTTTGGTGATATAAAGGCCAAGGCCAAGATTTACCGCTTCGGGGTGATGGCCCGCATCGGTCACCGCGCGGGTGAGAGACTCGAAGAGGGTTGCAATTTTCTCAGGAGGAATCGGAACACCATCATTCTGGACAGTTAATATAATCTCATCTGTCGTGCCTTCAATCGTCACATTAATCACTGAATCCACAAAACTATATTGGATGGCATTGCCGATTAGGTTCGAGAAAACCTGGCTGATGCGTGCCTTGTCCCATTCGCCTTTTAACGCTCCCGTACAGGAAAAAACAACCTTACGGGATGGGTGATTGGCTCGCATCTCATCCACCAATTGCCGGCCCACGAATACCATATCCATGGGCGTCCGAATAATCGCAAAGCCCGATCCAAAGCGCGCGCGCGTGAGGTCGAGCAGTTCATCCACGATTTTGGCAATACGTGTGGTGCTTTCATAAATCTGCGCCGCAAGCATGGATTGCCGCTCGTTAACGGTCCCCGCCTTGGTACCAATATTCATAATGAGCTGTGCGGACATGGAAATAACATTCAGCGGATTACGCAACTCATGGCTCAGAATACCGACAAACAAATCTTTCGAGTAAACGACCTTTTGCGTATAGTGGCTGACCGATTCCGCCAGTTCCTGATCAATCGATTCATTGAAACGCGTGAGATCGATGATATCCAGCTTCTGCATTTCCTTGTTTGGCACGCTCCATAATTTGATAACACTCGCACGAAGCGAGCGGTATTCCGAGACCATCTGGTCGATGTTGAAGCCGCCCGCCAAACGCAAGGCGGCATGGGTTTCCGCGGCACTTGGGGTCGGATCTTTTTCTTTTTCACCGTGCGATTTCTGTATTTGTTCGGCACCCGTTTGCGCGGATTTCATATCGCCGACAATAAACGCGAGGATCTGTTTAATGTGATCACGCAAGGCAAGCGGTGTCTTATCGCTCTCAACCGGCGTCAGCGTACGCGCAAAGCGCTCCCATTCTTCTATAATTGCATTGCTATTCTCGGCAATAAAGTCTGCCAACCGTAATGATGGGTCATGGGGAGGTTGTACGGGCTTGCCCCTCTTTGCGATGGGGGCGACCAACGCAAGCTTATTCAACTCCTTATTCACGCTATCTCCGATACGCCCTGCAAACACACTCGTTATCCATTTCGGATGATTCCGTGGATGGATGGCTACCAGTGAATGTTTCAGGAATTTAGCCGTGCATGATGCGACAGTGTCGAGCCATCAAACTATGCACATCAATATAAGAATACAATGTATGTTGTGAGGCCACTAAATGCCCGAATAGAACTAGCGCTCCCGGAAATTTCCGAGGCCGTGAGGGCGCGGTTTGGCTCAAACTTTAATAGCGAGTTGCCTGCGCTAATGGTTCAACTTCCTTGCAAAGGACAGCAGGCTGCCGTCATCAGAAGGCGTCTCTCTCTTGGCCTTCGCCATCGAAACAGGGCCGGACCGCTTGGCGAAACGTAAAGCCGATCCCTGGCAGATTTGTTCAAAATAAAACAAAAAATTTGCGTAACCCATCTACGGGCACTTGGGATTAAAACGCAGTAGTAATGCCTATTCTACGCCACGGCCCTTCTTGGGTTTGGCATTCCGCTCTTCCTTACTGGCTAATGCTGCAAGCATAAGATGCCATGATTGGATGGGCGGCATAAAAAAAGCGCTAGTGCATCATAGCCAGTTAAAGAGCTTTTTTAGACATTTATGCCTAAGTTATAAATACGCATTCGCTCCACCGTCGCATATTTATGTGGGCTCACACAAATTATGGCTTCAAACAAATAGGAGACAGCCATGCTCGATTCCATTCTACACCCGAATAAAGAAGACGCGGTCAATATTCTCAAAGCGGATCACGACAAGGTAAAGGGTCTGTTCGATGAATTTAAAGACAAGGATCGCAAACGCAGCAAAAAACAAATTGTTGCCGAAGCCATGAAGGAATTGCGTATTCACGCCACTATTGAAGAAGAAATCTTTTACCCAACTGTTCGTCCGCGTTTGGAAAAAGACATCATGAACGAAGCGAATGAAGAGCACCATGTTGCCAAAGTGCTCATCGCAGAACTCGCTGTGATGAATGGCACAGAAGAGCATTACGAAGCGAAATTTACTGTGCTGTCGGAAAATATCAAACATCACATCAAGGAAGAAGAAGGTGAGATGTTTCCGAAAGTTCGGTCGCTAGGTTTGGACCTAATTGCGCTTGGCCAGAAAATGCTCACACGCAAAAAAGATTTAATGAAGAATGGTATCCCTGCCAGTGCTGAGGAAAAGCAAATTGCCGCGATCGGCGCTATGAAGTTGGACTCCCCGGCCCAGAACGTCGAGAAGTTCAAGACAAAAGGCAAACCGGTAACGCGGGCGGCACTTAAAACACATACTAAGTTGGCTGCCAAATCTTCGGTTAAAAAGCCGTTAAAAGCCCCTTCGACAAAAAAACGTGCCGTTAAATAATGAATCAGAGGAGAAGAAGATGAATAAAGATACAGTAGCTGGTAAAATGAAAGAAATAGGCGGGAAAGTTCGCAGTGCTGTTGGCCATGCGGCGGGTGACACCGAAGGTGAAGCCAGAGGGAAAATTGACCAAGTCGCCGGGAATGTCCAAAAGAACATTGGTAAGATCAAAGATAACATAAGCTAATGCGAAATTAATATCTTGAAACCGCCGATTCCCACAAAACGATTCCCACTGCTGGATGAACGGCGCAATCTAAAAATGGCGCGGTCGCCAGGGGCGTATGTTCGTGGTAGTACCGCTAAATTTTATGAGTGGCTCGAAACGGCAGCGGGTGCCCAATCTCTTCCGGAGGGCCCACCGGTATGGATTTGCGGCGATTGCCATATTGGCAATCTGGGACCTATTGCCAACGCCGACGGCGATATAGAGATTCAAATTCGCGATCTGGATCATACCGTCATCGGTAATCCGGCACATGATTTGATTCGTCTCGGACTTTCACTTGCATCAACCGCACGCGGCTCGGATTTGCCAGGCGTCACCACCGCAATGATGCTCGAGCAGATGATCGAGGGTTACGAACAAGCATTTCGTAAAATAACTGCGAAGATTGAGCGTCCGGAAACCGTTAAAACAACCCTCCAAGATTCGATGAGACGCACTTGGAAACATCTGGCGAAGGAACGAATTGAAAACACCGAACCCACTATACCGCTCGGCAAGCGTTTCTGGCCTATTTCACTGGAGGAGAAAAAAGCAATTACTCGGCTTTTCGAAAAAGAACATGTCCGCCGTCTTGTCACCTCGTTGCGGATGCGTGAGAATAACGCACCAATCAAAGTGCTCGATGCGGCCTACTGGCGCAAGGGTTGCAGCTCGCTAGGCTATTTGCGGTTCGCCATCTTGCTACATGTTGGTGACGGCGATTACGAGGATGACGGGCTTTGCCTAATCGATATGAAAGAGGCAGTGAAAACGGTCGCTCCGCGTCACTCAAAAGCGCGCATACCCAACGATTACGGTGAACGGGTGGTAATGGGTGCGCAGCATGTGGCGCCGTTTTTAGGCGAGCGCATGCTGGCGGAGACATTTCTGGGCAAGCCGGTTTTTCTGCGCGAGCTAATGCCACAGGATTTACAGCTTGAAATTGCCCAGCTAAACCGTGAAGAAGCGGTCAAAATCGCTAAATACCTCGCCTTTGTGGTTGGTATCGCCCATGCGCGGCAGATGGATAAAGCCGCACGTAAACGCTGGCATAATGAGCTCCAGCAACATCGCAGTAAAACGCTCGATGCACCATCCTGGTTATGGAAAAGTGTCGTCGAGCTTATGGCGATTCACGAAACCGCCTATCTCGAACATTGCCGACGATATGCGGGTAAATCCTAAGCGTCATTATTAATACTCTCGATGCTATTAACCCATCTAAAACTGTTGATTTAGGAATACGAAAACTTAATTATAATAACTCACGCTAATAATTTATTTATATCGCGGACCCGATTTAGTTCGAGCTTTAACCGGCTTTTTAACCGCGCAGAATACTTAGAACAGCGAAGACAAAGATGCAATGGTGGGGCGATCATTGAATGCGCAATTATCAAGAAGGCTTCAAAATCATTAAAGATGATTAATTGGCAGTTTTTAGCCAGTCTGAACCCGTTCGCATAACACCGGTGAACTTTGCCATAGTGTCCTCAACAGTTCAGGAGGACATATGAGCAACTCACTTTCAGATACTCTAGCAACGCTTACCAACTTTGACGCATTGCCCGATTCAGCTTACGTATGACTCCCTGTCGTGCAAACTTTATTCGCCTGCTCAACTACGGCGCTCTGGCGTATGACCAAAGCTGGTGTGGTCGCCAAGTCGGTCAAGCTCTCTTCTCGTGCGGCAGCATGGAACGTCGGTGAGCTGCGCACTGCCCTTGCTGCGCTGCGAGCGCAACCAGTCGCATTGTTAATGCCGAAGTAGACCCATGCCAGAAAAGCGCGTTTTAGCGTCAATTGTCATACAACTGTCATGTGATCGTCATCTGGCTGTAACATGCGGCAGCTAGTTTGCTAGGATGGCCAACGATCCAACAACAGCCCAACTCCCACCCATCCGCTGGCTACGCGGCGATGAGGTAGTACTGACAGCAAAAGGCGAATTCTACCGCCTACCGTCCATTTATCGCGGCCAGAATGAAGCATTGCGGGAGGCGCTGGCGATTTGGCCTGGCGACCAGGTGCCCGATGAAAAAGAGGTGCATGCAGCACTGCGCAACGCGCTGACGCGTGAAGGCCTTGAGATGGCAAAGCGGCGCGTGCAACATCTTGGCAATAGCTACAAGACGTTGATGACAGGGCTGAATAGCAATTATGATATGTGGCAGATAGGCCCGCGAAAACATTATCCGCAAGCGGCCTATAAAAAAGCCGACGAAGATATCGGCATCAAACAGCGCAACATTCATCCGGCGCTTCTACAGCTGATCAAATCGCGCAATACTATTGGACAAGATCTCGAAGCGTTCTTCCAGCGTGATGCTGAATGGCAAGCGCATGTGCTCGATAGGACCACTTTCGAAAGCGATCGCGCATTGATTGAGCATTCACCGCTCTTCACACCGGCGCTACGCAACTTGTTCTCCTACGCAGATGTGCCGATTGGCTTCGTACCAGATATGACAAAGCTCATGGGCTCAAATAAGCGCATGTACAATTTGTCGAGTGGCGAACAAGGCCTGATCCTATCGCAAAATGCACTCGATTGGATCCAAAGCGACAATACACGTCAGCAATATGATGGACTGCGTAATCTCGCACGCGGACTCGTTTTTGCCGCTGTTGGCGCTTGTGGTGCGGATGCTACGGAGCTGGGCGTTGCCAATGCCGATCATTGGGCACGCCTCAGCGCAGAATTCAAGGAGCATGCAGCGTCGATCATGACGCTCGTGCATTACCAGGAAGAAGCATCGCGTACGCAGTCGCTGCCAGATATTTTGTCCCAAATGCATTTCGCCCTGACGAGCGGACTATACGACCCCGCAAAAGTGCGTGCCGAGATGCCGGAATGCACGGCGCTTTACGATCATTTCATGCAGTATGTCGCGCGCTTGGCCGAGAAACGGAAGAAATCGCCGCTCTATGATCCGGCGCGACTGCCGGCGCGGGCGAAAGCAGTGACGGTGCCGATAGAGCCCGTTACACCGACACCGGTAGAAAAAGCATCGCCATCGCTCCACTTTTTACGGGGTGATGAATGCATTCTATCTGATGATGGGAAATGGTATTGGGCAGCCAAAGGAGGAGCGACGCCACTGGCGCTGACCCCAGCCTACCTCTCGAAGAGGAAAATCGAAGAAGCGAGCGAGCACCCATCACTGCACGCAGACTCACTGACCACGCCGCTGGAAAGGGTTACAGGAGGTGTCCTACGCTACAGAAACGCCGCCGTGCTCATGATCGATCATCCGCGCTTTGCCAATAGCGTTTTCGCGCAAGGCAGTGAGCCACCACCGGCAAAACGCATGTCGGATATGACCCGCAACCGGATTCTGATTCAGGCAGGACACCATATTAAAAGAATGCCGGCGTATTGTGACAAGTTCCTCAGAAATTCAAACTATCTGGGCAAGTATCCTATTTCCGAGACCGATCAGCGAATCATGTCCTCCCTTGTGCTGAATAAGGAGGATTATTACCGCGGCATGAAGGATTTGCAGGCGAATCAGGACTTTCAAGCCGTTGCTGAACTTTTGAAAAAGAACCGCATTGCGGTAATGCTTACCGCACAACCGAATAATAATACTACCGATTGCGAATTTAATTTACGTTATGGTCTCGTAGTCACTGACCATTTTATAGCGAATTTGACATCGGATGACCGAGCGAAACATGAAAGCGCATTGCATCGTTTATATGCAGAAATGGCCATTGCTGCCATTCTTACGCAAGATGCAAATTGGCGCAAACTTGGCATCGCGCGCGATGAAGATTTCATCGATATTCAGCATGAATTCGGGAAGTTTCTTGTGCGGGAAGGGCAGCGCACGGGCAAGAATCCAAATGCCCATTTGCTGAATGCCGAAATTCGCTCGATTATACCTTATTATCTTGCGGCAGACGAAGAAGTAAAACAACGGTTGCATGAACAAGCGCCTAAGTTCTGCCATTATATTGAAGCGCTATGTAATGAAATCAACCCGCAGCTAGTGCCGCAACAACCGGGAATAACAAAACCGACAGTTGCTTCC